>Ga0192244_10016_pt1 | contig 84946 bp, 77 predicted proteins | sample Koala_Koa27_L3_FD_131234 | JGI IMG/M metagenome (GOLD analysis project Ga0192244, IMG submission 131234) | Enriched cells from koala feces incubated with labeled cellulose particles, San Francisco Zoo, California, United States - Koala_Koa2-7_L3 ... | reverse complement strand
CCGCACGGGGTAGATTGACCATTTCGGTGGTAAGTACCAGTGGGACCCTTCCGAAGAAACGGGCCAGGTCAAAGTAGATATGTCCGCGCAGAAAACGGGCTTCTCCCTCGATGGCATTTCGCTGTTCCTCACTGCTCCAATTGATCCGGTCTACATTCTCCAGCAGGTTATTGGCCCGGTTGATTCCTTTGTAATTATTTCGCCAGGAATTATTGAAATGGTCCTGCCCGTCCCGTTTCAACCGGGTAAGTGCCTGAAAACCCCGGTCATTCTGTCCACCGCCACCAAAACGATTATCGGAGGCAATATCCCCCGCCAGGAAGATCGTTTCTGTGGAGTTAATCCCGGCGATCGCAGCATAGATCGCAGCCATCGAGGCTTCCATATCCGATTCATTCTCCGGGAAATTGGAAGAGTCCTTTTTAGTCAGGTTTTCCGTATCCAGAAAACTTTCACAACTACTCATGGCAACGAGTGCCAGTAAACTATAAATTATTATTTTTTTCATCATAGCACGCTTTAAAATTTAAGATTAACACCGATCAGGAAGGTACGGGGAGCCGGATAGAACCCCAGGTCAATCCCGGAAACCCAATCTTTTCCATATCCGTATCCGATCTCAGGATCCATACCGGAATAGCCTGTGATCGTCCAAAGGTTCTGGGCTGTTACATACAAACGAGCCTGCCCCAATAACATAGCAGGGAATAACTTTTTGAAATCATATCCCAGTGTTACGTTCTGTATACGGAAATAATCTGCGTTTTCGATAAATATATCGGAGATATTCCGCCAGTTACTATGTGTACCGGAAGTCAGCCGGGGGATCTTGTTAGAGGTTCCTTCTCCATGCCAGCGATCGAAGATATCCGCAGTCCAGTTTTCTTTCGGATTATCGGCAAATGAACGATAAGAACGGGCGATCTGATGACCAAAAGACCCCATGGTAGAAATAAGGAGGTCAAATCCTTTGTATTCAAAGTTGAGGGATAGACCCATGTTTAATTTAGGATGTGGATTCCCGATCATCGTCCGGTCCTCTTCTGTGATCTCTCCGTCTCCATCCACATCGACATAGATCAGGCCACCCGGTACTGTGTTGGGATATTTTGCTCCTTTATAGTTTTCGATCTCTGCTTCTGTCTGGAAGATCCCTGCGGTTTTATATCCGTAAAAATAACCGATGGGATAACCGACCTGTGCACGGTACATTTCACTGGTTCCTTCACTTAACACATTCGCATCTCCGTGAATGATCCCTTCCGAATTAGCGATACGGGTTACTTCATTTTTGTTATGTGTCAGGTTAAGATTTACGCCATACCGGAAATCGCCTGCCTGGTCATTCCAGTTAAATGCAATTTCCACACCGGAATTCCGGACATCTCCGCCATTGATATAGGGAGCACCTGTTCCATAGGTATCCAGTACCGGCGCACGCACCAGCCAGTCTTTGGTGTTTTTGATGTAATAGTCAAAGGCAAAGCCTAACCTGCCTCCAAAGAAACGGGCATCCAGACCAAAGTCATACTGTTCAGATGTTTCCCACTTTACATCCGGATTTGATAAAATATCCGGATAGGCTCCTACAATCTCTGTTTGCTTATCCGGTCCCCAGAAATAGGAGGTATTAAAGGCAATGGTAGATAAGTATTGGAAATTATCAATCTCCTGATTCCCGTTTTGTCCCCAACTGGCGCGCAATTTCATGAAATCCATCACAGAGGTAACAGGTTCCATCCAGGATTCGTTAGTCATCACCCATCCGGCAGACACGGAAGGGAAATAACCCCAACGGTTTCCCCGGCTGAAATTGGAGGAACCGTCCGCACGCATCACGAGCGTGGCCATATAGGTTTCTTTCCAGTCATAGTTCACACGTCCGAAGAAGGAGGCCAGCCGGTGTTTTCCCCAGGGGAAACCGGATAAAGAGGTTTTATCTGCATAAATGGTTTTCGTATTGTCCAGGTAGGCATGTTCAAAATCGTCAAAAATGGAATTGACATTCTTTCCTTTCATACTTTCTCCCAGTCCATTCTTTTCCATGGATTGCCCCACCAATACATCAAAATTGTGTTGTGAGTTGAGTGTAAAGTTATAGTTGATCGTATTTTCCCATAACCAGCGGTTTCCCACGGACATTTCCTGTTCGACTGTATTTTCATTCCGGAAAGTGATTGTGGAGAGATAGAATTCGGGGATGAATTTCCGGTACGATTTAGAGGAATTGGTAAAGCCAAAGTTACTGCGGATCTTCAATTTACTGACCGGCTGGATCTCTATATATCCATTCGCTTTCAGGTTATTATTCTTTGTGAGGTTCTGTCCGGATGTATAATCCATCACACCGATCGGGTTCGCTTCCCTGATATCCCAGGGAATAGAGGCATGATAATCCCCTTCCGAATCGTAGACCGGCATGAACGGGGAGGCTTTAATCATACTATTGATGTTATTATTGTAACGGTCTGTAATGGAGATCCCTGTCTTCTCCCGGTAGGTATAGGTGATATTCTCCCCTACTTTGATCACATCCAGGTTATTCTTTTTATAGAGTATATATTCTGTATTTACCCGGGTAGTGATCCGTTGAAAGTCCGGTACCACTGGCTTTCCGAAAATCCCCTCCTGTGAAGTGTAGGAGACACCCACCGAATAAACGGATTGTTCCGTTCCTCCGGAAATATTCAGGGCATAATTCTGTGTCGGGGCATTTTTATTACGGATGCTTTTCAACCATTGGGGTCCTTCCCACCCATTCTGTATCCTGTCCCAGTCCGGAACCAGAGAGGCAAAATCATACGGATCCAGTCCATCGTTGGTCCGGCCTTCATTTTGTAGCATCGCATAATCCTGTGGTCCTAAAATATCAGGCATCTTATAGGGATTCTGTAACCCAAAATAGGCATCTAATGTAACGGTTGCTTTTCCGATCCTTCCCTGTTTGGTGGTAATCAGAATGACCCCATTCGCAGCACGGGCTCCATAGATCGCAGCAGAAGCGGCATCTTTGAGCACATCAATGGATTGAATGTCTGCCGGGTTCAGGTCATTGATATCTCCTCCGGTCACGCCATCAATAATATAAAGGGGGCTGGAAGAACCAACCGTTCCCAATCCACGGATTGTCACTTTAAATCCCTCTCCGGGCATCCCGGACATCTGGGTAATATTCACACCCGGCGTCTGGCTTTGCAAGGCTCCCAGCGCATTCACGGTATTAAGTTTTTGAATATCTTCTCCTTTTACCTGCACGGAAGCGCCGGTTACCAGTTTCTTTTTCTGCACGCCGTAACCGACTACTACCACCTCATCCAACATCTCCGAATCTTCTTTTAACTGCACCAGATAATTCTCTTTTCCGGCAGCAATCCGAATCTCCTGTTCTACATAACCAATATAAGAGATTTTGAGGATCGAGTTGGCAGGAACATCCATATCAAAACGGCCGTCAAAATCACTGACTGTTCCTGTTGTGGTTCCTTTCACAATAATATTGGCTCCGATAATGGGTTCGCCGGACGGATCGGAAATGACTCCGGTCACTCTTCTTCGTGCAGTGGATGGCCCCTGTCCGGTTTCCTGTTTCTGTTTGATGATCACATGTCCGTTTTGGATCGTATATTCCAAGTCCGTATCCTGCAATATTTCCTGCAAAATATCCGCTAACCGACGGCTGGGGGTCTGTATTTCCACTTGCCGGGAATTATTGAAACGGCTCTGATTGTAGTCAATGGACAGATTAGTCTGTTTTTCTATTTCCTGAAAGATCCGCTGAATACTTACTTTGCCTGTGGGTAATTGAATGACCTGTTGCTGGGCAGAGACTATGCCGGCACACAGGAGAAAGGATAACAAAAGGAGCATTTTGCAGTTTTTTATCCCTGCATAAAGCATTCGCTTATAATTTATTTTCATATTTTTGTGTATCAGATTTTTTGAACTTTTTATTAACTCTTTTTTCGCAAGATCACAAGGGTTGATTTCAGATACCGGAAAGTGGTGTAGGAGCTCTTTCCGGTGTCCTTTTTTCAGGGGGTCACCTCCTTTCTCTCCCGAAAGAGCCGGACGGTCTGCCCTTCTTTCCGGTAGGTTACATTTCCCACGATCTGGCAAAAGACATCTAACGCATCTTCGAGGGTCTCGTGTAATTTGAATTTCATCGTATACAGATCGGATGATTCGATCTCTTTGTCTATCCGGAAACGGATATCATATCTGCGTTCCAGGGTAGCGATCACTTCATGAAGGGATTTATTGATAAAACGAAGTTCTCCCTGTGTCCAGGCGGCATAATCATCCGCATCCACCACCGAGGTGATGAAACGATTTTCTCCGGGAAGATAGATGACCTGGTCATCCGGTTGAAGGGTCACCCGGTGGGTAGGATCATTTTCTTTAAACACAGCAACGGATCCCTCTTCTACCGTAGTAATCACAGTTCCACTCCCGGGATAGGATTCGACATTGAATTTCGTACCTAATACCTGTACATTAAGACCTCCTGTCCGGACAATAAAAGGTTTCTTCCGGTCTTTTTCCACGGAGAAGTTGGCTTCTCCTGCCAGATAGACTGTGCGCTTATTTCCTGTAAACTTATTGGGATAGATCACTAATGTTCCGGCATTTACCCGCATATGGGAACCATCCGGCAATTGAATAATCTGCTGTTGTCCGTTGGGCACATAACATTCGATCATTTCTGCTCCGGCGTATTTACTTTCTACCGTATACCATACTGTTAGTCCCGTGATCAGGGGTAACAGGATCATTGCCGCATAACGCAACCAAGAGGGGAAAAAGAATCCGGCCGGTTGCTTTTGTTCCAGGGATTGGATCCGTCTCCGGACAGTCTGCAAGGAGTATTCCAGTGTTTCATCCGCTTCTGTGGAAGTTTCATTCCAGATCTGTTGGATGGCCCGGTCTTTTTCTGTCTGGTCCTTCCGGTGGATAAGCCAGCGAAACACCGTTTCCCGGTGTGGTTCGGGAAGAGTGCCATCCACGACTCTCCGTAAGATCTTATATATTCTGTCTGGCTGCATTTTTCATGGTTTATATCTATAAGACCGGAAAAGCGCATCCCACACGTAGCCGGATAGTCAAAAAAACAGGGAAAAAATTGCCAGGGCTTTCCGGAGTTCTTTTAAAGCAGCTGAAATATGAGTTTCCACCGTACGTTTACTGATCTGAAGGCGGGTAGCTATTTCTTCATTTTTCAGGCCTTCTACCCGGCTCAGGTTAAAAATCATTTTTCGCTGTGGTGGCATGTGTTCCACGGTGTGGCGGATGATCTCTTCCAGTTCATCCGCAAACAGCAGTTCTTCCAGCGACTCCAATGTAGGGATTTCCGGAATGTGTTCTTCGGAAAGTGTATGGGAATAATAAGAAAGTTCCAGCTGATTGTAGAGTGCATTCCGGGCCATCGTATACAGATAAGCATTCAGATTACGAATGTGACTCAAAGAAGTACGGTTTTGCCACAATTTGACAAACACATCCTGTGCCAGGCCTTCCGCCATCGTCTCATTGCCGGAAAAACCTGCCAGAAATCGTTTCAGTTTAGGAAAATAATTTCTGAAAAGCCGGTCAAAAGCCTGTAGATCATCGTGGCTCAGGGCTTTTAATAGTTCTTCATCAGTATATGTAGTCTTTTTCATTCGTGTGATCCGGTTCTATATCAGGCACCTTGATTCCTCTTTACCGGAATTTAATAGTATCGTCCATAGGGTCAAGTGTTACAGACAAATATAGGAAACAAATTTTATGCTTCCGGTATGTTTACCCTATTTAATATTCTTTTTCTGAGAATTCAGGATGGGTTTCCTATCTTTGCAGGCTACAAACCTACAGGATGAAAGAGACATTTATTAAACTTCATATCTCCATTTTACTGGCCGGACTGACCGGGATCTTTGGGAAACTGATCTCGATGAATGAAGGACTATTGGTGTGGTACAGAATGCTGTTTGCTTCTGTTATTTTCTTCTTCTTTTTAGTGATCAGCGGGAAATTACAGAAAATTTCTTTGAATGATTTTGGGAAGATCGCAGGGGCCGGCGCTTTGTTGGGATTGCACTGGATATTCTTTTACGGAAGTATTAAATATGCTACGATCTCGATTGGGGTGGTTTGTTTTTCGCTGTCCGGATTTTTCACGGCCATCCTGGAACCGTGGATCCTCCGGAGAAAGTTCTCTTTCCGGGAATTGTCATTCAGTTGTATAGCGCTGTTGGGAGTCCTTTTTATTTTCTCTTTTGATATAAGATACCGTTTGGGGATTGGGATGGGGGTAACCTCTTCCCTGTTATATAGTTTGTTTAGTATCCGTACCCGGCAGATCGGAAGAGATTTTCCGTCCCGGACGATGTTATTATATGAAATGGCAGGAGGCTTTTTAGTCTTAAGCTGCCTCCTGCCTTTCTATTTAGTGGTTTTTCCTGTTTCATCTATTCTACCCGGGACCAGCGATCTGATTTATCTGCTTTTGTTAGCAGTCTTCTGCACGATTGGTCTTCAACTTCTTCAGATACAGGTATTACAGAAAATCTCGGCCTTCACTGTCAGCCTTAGCTACAATCTGGAACCGGTCTATAGTACTATTCTGGCCATGGTATTTTTTAACGAAGCGAGAGAACTGAATTTTGCTTTTTATGTAGGCGTCCTCCTGATCCTGCTATCTGTCTTGTTACAGGCATGGGATACGATCCGGAAAAGGAAAATGCTCTCTGCTTCTTAAAGATCAGGCTATCCTTCTACTCATCACACTTCCACAATAAACGGTTATTGGATATGACCTGCTGAAGATCTTTCAGTTGGGAAGAGGTTAGCATACAACTATGCAGTCCTTTGTTATATCCATCCAAATGGTGGAAATCGGAACCGGCAAAGTCATACATCTGCTGTTTCAATAGTGTTTTTGCATTTCTTTGTACCATTTTTCCATAATAGCCGGCCAGCGAGAAAAGATTCAACTGAAATTTACAGCCTTTCTCTTTTAAAAGAGTATACTCCTTTTCCCGCATATAAAGATATCGTTCCGGATGTGCCAGTATAGGTTTGTATCCACTGACTTCCAGCTCATACAGGAGTTGGTACAGATCCGGAGGCGGTGCCATGTAGGAGGTCTCGATCAGGACATGGTTGTCCGCCATCGTTAACAATCCCTGCCGGAGTTGTGACAGGAAACCCTGATCCAGCATATACTCCCCTGCCAGTTGCAATCCGATCTGAACCGGACATTCATCATTAAAAGCTTCAAATTTTTCCCGCAGGACATCCGGACGGTTGCGGCTCAGATCAGCCATCATATGCGGAGTAAAACAGACTTTCTGTACCCCTGCCTCTTTCAGGAAACCCAACGCTTCAAACGCCTCTTCCTTATCCCGGACTCCATCATCTACCCCTGGTAAGAGATGGGTATGCACATCGATCATTCCAGATAATACGTCTGAACGCAGGATATTTTTCTTCGTTGAAAGGATCTCAAGAAACATATCCGTTATTTTGAAGATTTATCATCATTTCCATATCCATAGCCGTAACCATATCCATATCCGTAGCCATACCCATATCCATGACGGCCATATTGTACACCATTCAGTACAATACTCATATTATGGAATTTTTCCTGGCGGTACATCCGTTCCAGTTCAGGTAACTGCCTGCGGTCTAACAGCCCGGCACGAATGACATAGATCGTCAGGTCTGCCACCCTGTTTACAATAGCGGCATCTGCTACCATACTGGCGGGAACATTGTCAATGATAATATAGTCATACCGGTCCCTTAACTCGCTCATCATCTGATCCAGCCGTTCACTTAATAACAGTTCGGCCGGATTGGGTGGAACCGGACCGGAATGGATAATGTCCAGCCTGTCATTTAAAGATCCTTTCAGGATGATGTCATCTATATGCTGCACTTTTCCGGATAAATAGTTGGTCACTCCCAGGCCATTGTGTCCGACATTACTACTAAGGGTACCTTTTCGTATATCCATATCGATCAGGACAACCTTTTTATTTGTCAGCGCGATACTCATAGCCAGATTGGTGGAAACAAACGTTTTACCGGAAGAGGGGCTAAAGGAGGTAAACATGATCACCTGCATATCTTTTGCTTTGACCCGCATAAAGTCCATATTAGTACGAAGTATGCGGAAGGCTTCCGACACGGAATCTCTTCCGTGCTCATGAACCACCACATCGGTGGATTTTCCTTTAGGACGCAAAGGGATCTCTCCCAAAAATGGGATCGTCACATTGTCTTCTATATCTTTCCGGTTCCGTACTTTGGTATTCACGATCTCTTTTAACCACAGAATACCTCCAGGAATCAGTAGCCCTAAAAGCGCAGCGGCTAACAATATAATATATGATTTAGGTGCTACAGGCGCAGGACTGCCGGATGCCGGGTCAATGATCCGGGCATTACTTTCCGTGATAGCCTGGGTCAAAGCACTTTCTTCCCTTTTATTAAGCAAATACAGATAAAGGGCTTCTTTGATCTTTTGTTGCCGTTCAACAGAGAGTACAAACTTTTGCTGAGAGGGAACAGCAGATATCCGGCGGGTGGTTTGTTGTTCCCGCTGGCGGATATTATTTCTTTTCAGATTCAGTCCCACGATCAGGTTGTCGACCGCACGTATGATATTCTGTCTCCAGGCGATCAGGGAATTATTCATATCCATCACAACCGGATTCTTGTTACTACTATTACCGATCAGTTTATCACGCTTTAACAAAAGATCATTATACTCCCGGATCTGAGCTTCAATATTAATATCTGAAATACCGGTATTGGCAGGGATCAGGTCTGAGTTCTTATGAGGATCTACCAGATACTCCTTAATAAACTGTGCCAGGCTTAACTGATTTTCCAGATCCAGTTCTTCGGTATTGTATTGACTGGTAGCCTTCAGATACATACCTGTTTCAGAACTGATATCTGTCAGCAGGTTATCCCTTTTGAAAGACTCTATTTCCGTATCGACATTTCCCAGTTCTTTTTCTATAATGATCAGGCGTTCGTTAATAAACTCCGAGGTATTGACGGCAATCCTGTTTTTATCACTGATCACATCTTCATTATAAACAGCGATCAGCGTGTTGATCACATCTTCTGCCCTGGGAATGGAGGTGTCATCTATTTCCAGCTCGATAATGGTAGAGCCTTTTCCCGCTAAATCCACCCGTAGTTTTTCCTGATAAGCGGAAACTATCTGCTCCATATTACTTTTACGGACCTTTACAGGCTGCTGATAATACTGGTCACCATAATAAAGAGTGGGCGCGGCAACCATTCTCCCGGCCGGTGTTGTGACTGTGTCATTCAGAGCCACCCGGATAGGAGCAGCTTCCTTATCCAATGAAAATTCGGAAATTTCTATTTCTTTTTCTGAAACAGGGGTCAGGACAAAAGTAAACATCTGATGATCCCCCCCGTCAGGAAAGACAACGCTTACCGGCGTATGCGTATATAATTCCACCGGGCGTAGTCCTTTTTTCACCGTGTAACTAAGATCCAGTCTTAACCGGCGGGCTACCTCCGCCATCAATTGCCTGGAATGAAAGATCAGGATCTCATTATCCACATTACTCTTTATGCTGAACATATTCAGTTCTTCGAAAGCAGAGGCTTCACTCATTCCTCCTCCCCTTGTATGGTCTTTAATCAGGACAGTAGCCGTCCTTGTATAGACTTTGGGAGTACGCATTATATAAAAAACACCCAGTCCCACACACAGGATCACGGAGAGCAGGAACCAGTACCAGTTGGCCCGGATGATCTGAAGAATATCTCCCAGGGTGATCTCATTTCTTCTTTCCCTTATTTCATAGGGTTGTTGGTCCATATTCATAGTTTTTGTTTATTTGAAAATTAACACTGAGATGGTAGTAAGCAGAGAAATAACAGAGACCCAGACCCCCACGGAATTATTCTGATTGATCTGGCTTTGGCCGGCTTTCGTACTATTGGGTTCTACATAGACAATATCATTCTGTTCCAGATAATAACCGGGAGAGTCAAACACTTCAGCAGCCAGGAGATTATTATAATAAATCGTCCGCTGATTATCTTTTTCCCGGATGACCATGACCTTATCCCGCTTCCCGAATATAGTCATATCTCCTGCCATACTTAATGCTTCAAACAAGGTGATCCGGTCACTATTCACGGTGAAACTACCCGGCCGGTTGACCTCACCCAGGACCGAGATCTTGAAATTCAGGAACTGTACGGTCACGATCGGGTCTTTGATATAATCATCATGGATCAACCTCCTTTTTATTAGTTCTATGAGTTGCAAACGGGTTAATCCTTCCACATGGAGTGTCCCTAATAAAGGAAAATCTATATTCCCATTCCTATCCACCTGATATCCGAGGATCCGTTGACCTCCTACGTTGTCTCCACCGACCTGGTAGGTTACGAGAGGCATATTAAAAGGCAAAGCAAGCTCCGGGTTCCGGCTGTTTACCATAATGGACAAGAGATCATCCCGATGAATCACCGCTTCATAATTCTGTTCTATTTCCTGTCCCCGGAAAGGGATGGCATCCTGCAAATAGACAATATCCTTAGCAGTAGTACATCCAACTAATAACCCGATAAATAGAGTATAATAAAGTAATTGTCTCATCTTTCTTTTTCTTTTTATTTGTTCTTAATAAACCAGATCGTAGTCTTTTACACGCACAGGGTTCTTTTTATTCTCTTCCATACAAGTCATCAGGCATTCCGCAACATACCGGATCTGTTCATCGGTTAATGCTGAACCGGAAGGCAGGCAGAGGCCTGTCTCAAATAATCTCTCCGCAGTTCCATCGCCATAAAAAGGGCTGGCGGAAAAAACGGGTTGTAAATGCATCGGTTTCCAGAGAGGGCGGCTTTCTATTCCGTGTCCGGCCAGATACTGACGGGCCATTTCAGGAGTGACCCCTGTCACTTCCGGATCGAGCAGGATACAGGTAAGCCAGAAATTCGAATGGTAGTCCGGGGAGGGATTCTCCTGGATGGTAAGACCTTCCACACCGGAAAATAATTCTTTATATAAATCATGTATCCTGCGCCGGCGGGTAACATGCTGGTCCAGCACTTTCATCTGTCCCCGCCCGATCCCTGCGCAGATATTACTCATGCGATAATTATATCCGATCCGGGAATGCTGGTAATAGGGCGCGTCATCCCGGGCCTGGGTAGAATAGAAGATAGTTTCCCGTACATCTTCCGGAGTCCGGCAGATCAATGCGCCTCCACCTGATGTGGCAATGATCTTATTCCCGTTAAAGGAGAGAGCGGCCAATCTTCCGAATGTTCCGCATTTGATTCCTTTATATTCCGAGCCCAGGGCTTCCGCGGCATCTTCAATCACAATCAAACCATATTCCTCTGCAATAGACCCGATTTCATCCATTTGGGCAGGCATCCCATACAGATGTACGGGAATAACGGCTTTGGGTACCTTTCCTGTTTTTTCCAAACGGTCTTCTATTGCTTTTCTAAACCAGTGAGGATCCATATTCCAGGTGTCGCTCTCACTATCTACAAATATAGGAGTTGCCTGCTGGTATACAATAGGGTAAGCTGAAGCGGCGAAAGTAAATGACTGGCATATGACTTCATCTCCGGCTTTCACTCCACTTAGCAGTAGGGCTAAATGAATAGCTGCCGTACCTGAGGACAAAGCAACGACCGGCCTGGCATTTCCCAGGTATAAAGAGAGATCTTTTTCAAAAGCATCCACATTCGGCCCCAAAGGGACAACCCAATTGGTCCTGAATGCTTCTGCAATAAACTCCTGCTCATAGCCAGACATATGAGCCAGTGACAAGTAAATTTGTTCACGCATACATTAAAAGGATATTTCTTGTTAAATCTTTTTTATTACTCTACAATAATTACCTACTGCAACCACATGTCCGGGAATATCTTTGGTTACTACCGATCCGGCTCCTACAACACTCCATGGACCGATTTTTACTCCCGGTAAAATAACAGCGCCTGCACCGATCCAACTTCCTTCCCCGACCTGTACATTTCCGCATAAAGTGGCATGCGGAGAGATATGTGCGTAATCTGCGATCTCACAATCGTGTTCTATGACGGAGGAGGTATTGAGAATACAATGCTTTCCTATACGGACACAAGGCTGGACCATCACGCCCGGCATCACGACACTTCCTGTAGCTATCGCAGAGAGATCAGACATCCAGGCGAATGGGGAAACCAATGTTTCAAAATGGTAACGGTCCAGTTTCTCCGCCAGTCTTTTCCGTACCAGGTTATTCCCTATACTGATCATCAAGGGGCCCCGGACTTTTTCAGAAGAGAGAACCGGGATCCCTAACAGATCTGTAACTTCCGTATGATCATCAAAAATACCCTGTAGTTCTTTCTTTAAAGACTTCAGTATATCTATGATCACCTTGGCATGTCCTCCGGCACCGTATAAATACATAGGGAAATATTAATAGGAATAATAAATAGCGGAATACTTTCTCTTTTTTTTCCAACTGATAGTATTTATTCAGGGCTATCAGAAAAACAAACACAAACGGAAAAACCATCATTTTCTGCCGGAGTGCAATTCCCAGATTCGTCAGGATCAGGACAGAGGGAAAAGAGACAATAAAAATGGCAAGCAGGCAGAAAATGAAGAACGGATTTTGCTTCAGATAGAACCAGTTCCTCTTTGTATACAGAAGAATGAAAATGAACATAATGATCCAGGCAACATTCTCCATAGAAGCCACCATGGCCAACATATTATGAGCATCGTAAAAGAAGGGACGGAAAAAATAAGAATTCCATCTTACCAGTAAGTTACTATCTGCCATATTCACCGAAGTCGTTCCGGCCTGATTTACATTCTGCATCTGTTCAATCCGCTCTTCCAGACTATTTTCTTCTGAAAGTCCCACCCGCTGTGCAAAAAAAGGGAATAAAAGATAAATAGAAAGTATAAAAACAGCAGCCATCAGGATGCGCTGGCCAGTTCTGAATTTTTTAGACAAAATAAAATAGTTAATTGCCAAAGCAATTAATATAAAGAATAAGACATGGATCCTTACAAAACCAACCACCAGGACAGGAAATAAAAAACTGATCCATTTCTTTTTAAAATATAAACAGTAAGTAATGCCGGCAATACCATAGAATATCAGGGAATCTTTCCCTAATGCATTGGTCCAGAAATGGAGATTCGGCAGAAGTAAAATATAATACCAATTGCTCCAGTGATTATTATTTATGTGAATGGCCATTTTCAACAGATAATAGAATCCTAACAGACCAATAAATGAATAAACAAGAAAACAGGACAAATAGGTAAGATGTAAAACCTTAATCAACGGATAAAGTGTAAAATAGATAAATAGCGTACCCTGACCAAAGACATCCTTCCAGGAGTCAGTCAGGAAATAAACCGTACGATAATATCCTACACTATCCGCCACATTTCCTAATGAATAATAGTAATAACTAAAGGTGAAAAACAGATGTTCCACCCCTATCAGAAGAAAAAAACGCAGGTAACGTGGATGGATCTCTCTGAATTTTCTGGCTAAAAGCAGGATTCCATATAGATATAGCAGGAGAACCGCTACATCCAGCAACGTGTGTTGAGTAAGAATATGTTTATACATTCAGGAAGGTATGTTATCGTTTATTTTTATCCATGTTCTCCTGTAAAAGGTTCCATCGTCACAGAGGTAGCAGAAGAGATTCCCTCTCTGACAACCACCTTTTTAATCGTAGAAAACAGGATTTTTATGTCTGTCATCAGGGATAAATGGTCTACATACCATACATCCATTTCAAATTTCTTTTCCCAGGAAATCCTATTCCGGCCATTGATCTGTGCCCAACCCGTAATCCCCGGTCTTACTTCATGCCTCCGTTTTTGCTGTTCATTATACCTGGCCAGGTACTCCGGCAATAAAGGACGGGGACCTACCAGACTCATATCTCCTTTGATCACATTTAATAACTGTGGGATCTCATCTAAGGAGGTCCGGCGTATAAAACGTCCGGCCTTTGTCAATCGTTCGGCGTCCGGTAATAAATTTCCATCCGGGTCCTTTTTGTCATGCATGGTTTTAAACTTGATAATATAGAACAACCTTTCATCTTTGCCCGGACGCAATTGCAGGAAAAAAGGGCTTCCCTGATTCGCCAGCCACAAAAGAAGAGTGACAACTACAAACAAAGGAGATAATAAAATAAAAATGCTTACAGATAAAATCAGGTCAATTACCCGCTTCCCAAGATGCCTGTACATGCTGAACAGTTTTTTCAAGTGATTTGTATTCTTCTAATAATGCATTCCAGACCCTTTTCTGTTCATAACGGGATAGGATCAAATCCCTCGCCATAGCGCTTTGTTGCTTCACCAAAACCGGATCTGCAATAAACATTTTCATTTTTTGGTAAATAGCGTCCGTGTCCTTGACAGGAATGATCATACCATTCTTCTCATCGATAATAATCTCATTACAGCCATTTATATCCGTGACAATAGCCGGGACCCCCATCGCTCCTGCCTGCATGACCACATTCGGAAACCCCTCCCGATAACTGGGAAATACCAGAAGATCAGCTATCAGTAAGTAGGGCCTTACGTCTTTTTGATATCCCACAGAAAGAATATCTCCGTTCTCTTTTATTCGATGCAGGGTATCCTCGGCCAGCGGATCCAGATCCGGTTCCAAAGGTCCCACCAATACCAGTTTACTATTTTTATATTCCCTGTTCAACCGTTCAAAAGCTTTTACCAGTTCATTAATCCCTTTATCGGATACCAATCTTCCGATAAAAAGAAAAACGAAATCTTCTTCTCTGATCCCTAATTCTTCCCGGACCGTGGATCTTTGTTCTTCCGGGAATTGGGTAGGATCGAAATAAGTAGTGTTAATCCCGTTTGAACTTCCGTTTCCGATCACTTTCAATTTATTTTCTCCACACAAACCGGCATCGAGAATAATCTGTTTTAAGCCTTTGGAATTGGGATAAACTTGGGTAGCACAGGCATAAGTAGCCTTTTCCACCACATTTAAGAGCGTCCTTTTCATTCCGCGGGCTTCAAGCAGAGGAAGCCCGGCAACCGTATGTAAACGATTGGGTACTCCGGCCAGCCAGGCAGCCAGCATGCCCACAATACCAGCCTTAGGGGTATGGGTATGCACGATAAAAGGCCGGTGCTTCCGGAAAAGCCGGTAATGTTCCCAGACAGCCTTCAGATCTTTCAGGGGAGTGATTTTCCTACTCATCTCTATGCAATAAGTGGCTACTCCTTCTTTTTCCCCTACTTTATCTAAATGTTCCTGTCCTGAGGAAACCGCCAGCACGTCATAATGCTCTTTCATAAAAGACAGTTGTCCCTCCAGAAGTTTATCCAGGGAGATAGGTACAGTAGTAATACGTATTAATATCTGTTTCATTATTAAATTAAATTGCCCGGACAGAAGATAAATAATGCGCTGAGTTTACCTGCAGGGTAAATTTCTCTTCCACATCTTTTCTGCCCTGATATCCTAACTTTTTTCTTAATGCCTGATCCTGTATGAGTATCTCTAATTTTTCAATCCAGGAAGTAGGATCATGCGCCAGATATCCATTGGCTCCGGGAGACACCACTTCACTATTCATTCCAACGGGAGAGGCAATCACGGGAATTCCGCAAGCCATATACTGGATCAGTTTATAGGCACATTTTCCTTTTGCCCAGGGGGAGTTGGCCAATGGCATGATTCCAATATCAAACTGAAGGATGGAGGGGACTTCCGTATCCAGGCTCCAATCGATATGATACTCATTCTTTCCTAATTCTAAGGATTCTTTGGCACCTATGATATAGATCTTTACATTATATTTATCAATCAGGTAACGCAACTCTTCTTTTAAAAGGGAAAGATATTTCAGCGTAGAAGCTGTCCCGATCCAACCAATCACAGGCGATTCATTTGCATATTCGGATTTGGTGTGATACCGTTCCAGGTCAATCGTGGTTGGAATGATCCGGATAGCGGTGGCTCCCGCCTTCTCCGCGTATTCTGCCAGATATTGATTTCCCACTGTGACCAGTGATCCGGAACGGATCACATCCTTTATTTTATTTCCTAAAAAAAGCGGATCACTCCTTTGGGATGCAGATCATAGTTATGAAAGATCGCATCATCATAGTCAACCATATACCGGATTCCCAACTTGCCCAATAAGATCTCCGCCCAGGCTGGCAGATAGGGAAAAAGTTCCTTCTCTATGATGATCTTATCATACCGGGATACCGAAAATAATTGAATCAATCTCCGGATATAGGATCTGGCGATCAATTTTCTGGAAACCTTTCCTACATTATATAGCTGGTCCAGATATTCATCCGGGAACAGAGGGGATACGGTTACATCTATTCCGTTTTCCTGTAAATAAGAGATATACTGATAGCTTCTCATTCTACTGCTGGCACCCTTTTCCGTATATTTAGTGAAAATGAGGATCTTCATTTTTTACTATACCTGTGTATATACTTTTATACTTTTTCCTTCTTTATCTTTTTCAGCATCAATTGGAGATAATAGGTAGGGAAGAAAGGGATTCTGTCCACATACATTTTTAATATTTGTGCAACTGTTTTATAATCCCGTTGCATGGAATAATCCAACACTAAAAGGGCAACTAATTTATCCAGATAAGCCACCTCCTGCTTCGATGCGTTTTTATAGTCAAATTCATGGAATCTTTTGTGAATAGGCATGATCCGGTGTACACTCCGGTTCTCTGCCTGAAGCTGATAGGTAGAAGTAATACTTTCACTCATAGCCAATTTATACTTCCTGAAAACCCGGTACCAGAATTCGACATCTTCTCCATAGGATAAACGTTCATTAAACAGCCCTGTCTCTGCCAGAATATCTTTTCTGATCGCAAAGGAGGAAGAGTTGAAGAGTGGCCTGGGAGTAGCCTGGCTGGCAAAATAGTTCTCCAGGAGATAGTGTTTATCACGCTTTATATAGCCACCTTGCCCGCTGCCTCCGGATTTGTAAAAACGGGTTCCATATCCTGCGACTTCGGAAGATGGATAGGAGCTGATCAAATCAACAATCGTTTCCAGATGATATTCGCACCAGAGATCATCCCCATCCAGAAAAGCGATGTAGTTGTTTCCGGATGCAAGGATCCCGGCATTCCGGGCACTGGAAACGCCCCCATTTTCTTTATCCACTATTTTGACACGCTCATCTTCGATGGTTTTTACGACCTTCAAACTATTATCTGTGGAACCATCATTTACGATGATCAGTTCAAAGTCCGGATAGGTTTGTTTCAGAACAGACTGAACCGTTGATAAAATACTTTTTTCTTTATTATATAGGGGAATCACTACAGAAATCATACCTGTACATTTAGAAAGTTTCGTAATGCTTTTTCTTTCACTTCGTTTAGGGAAGAGGGGGAGATATAAGAACGATTAAATAAGATCTGATGGACCTCATCCAGGACCTCTTCTACATTTCTATCTGCGTCATATACCCGGTACTTCTTATCCTGTCCGACATCATCCAGGAAATCCGAACATTTACGGTGGTACTCTAATAACAGAAAAGGGACTTGCGCAAAACAGGCAAATATGGCGGCATGCAGACGAATGACGATCATCAGGTCACATTCGCTGATATAGTTAAACGTACTTTTCACATTGGCCTGGTAAGGAATAATGTCGTAATCTATCTGTTTTCCGGCTACGAAGGAGTTAATGAACTGATAGGTCAATTTCGCATCCCCGACCTGCGGATTCCCGTTAAAAACAAAGAACCGGAACTTGATCGCCGGATTGGCCTGTAGTCTTTTTATCAGCTCATACACAAACAGGTTTCTCTTTTCTTCCTGGAGCTCATCACCTCCTACATAACTTTCATAATTACAGACACTGATCCCGACAATTTTTTGCCGTTCTGCCGGAGCAGGTAAAATCTTTACCGGATATATTTCCGGAAGCAAAGCTGCCAGATCAAACGCGTTGACAGGCTGATAAGGCAGATCATAGCTATTGGCTAATTCATACGAATACTGATCTCTTAAAGTCAGGAAATCTAACTGCTTCAAATAAGCGATCGTATCCTTTTCAGCCTGACTGTTTCGATAAGGACCTAATGAAATTCCTATGGCTCCGGCCTTTCCTTTCGGGAAAAATCTTTTTTTCATTTTTGCATATAAGCGCAGATCAGTTTTACTCAGGGAGGAATGAAAAGTAGATCCACCTGCTGAAATAAACAGATCACTCTTATATAATTCGTATAATGCCTGTGTAAAAGTGAAATAGTTTTTATGAGGAGCCAGATACCGGACCCCGGTTCGATATAAAACCGGAAGTTCAGAGGCATAAAAAAGATGTTCCCTTCCGTCCCAGAATTTCTCTGCACCCCAGGAAGCCACTTCTACAAAAGCATCATCCCCGGAGTTTCTCGCTCCATAATATCCATGATAAACAATCTTCATTTTTCTTCCTGAACCGTTATTCGTTTTTACAGATCTCACCATACAGGCGATGAATAAGCCATGGAAATAAGCCTATAACAGGCAAAGAAAAAAGCCTGAGAAAATAAGCAGAAGTAGAAAAGTTTATTGCTGTTAATAACAGGATCCATATCCATACGCCCACCACCCATTTATTGTAAAAGATATAAGCGGGAGAGATCTTTTTATAGATAAAAAACGGGGTGAATAATAAATAGTTTATAATATATCCAAGGCAATAGGACCATGCAAAACCCATCGCCCCGTATCCCTTTAACAAGGTAAATAACAGAAATGTAGAAACTGCCCATAACCCCATACTAAAGACACTCAGCCACATTTTGTTTTTTATGATTAAATCACGTGCTATTCCTTGTTTATGTGCAATAATAATAGTAGAAAAGATAGAAAGGAACAAAATAGTCCGGATCGAATCAACCGGATATTTATTTCCTAAAATAAAACTGACCAGTTCCGGAAAAACAATCAAAGGGATTGACAAAAGAATGGTTATGATCCAGGTACCGAAATAATTGACGAATGCTTTCTTATGGCTTAATGCGGTTTTATCTGCCAAAAACATAGGTAACAGTACATTTCCGATAGACCCGTTTAACATTTGAATAGCCATTGTAAAAATAATGACCGCGCTATATAACCCTAACTGATAGTATCCATTAGGTTGATTCACCAACATGGTGTTTAAGATCCAGATAGTAGGAGCTACAATAAAAGTACTGAGTGAAGCAGGAATGGCAAATTTATAAATGAGTTTCGTATACTTCCTCCAGTCATGAAAAGAAATATGGATCCCCTCTGTTTTACATCTCCTGATCAAAAGATGATGAGTAAAGAAGTAGAGGACTACCATACCCAACAGGTTACCGGTGATGGCCCCCGTTACGCCGTGGTAATATCCTCCAATACACAGACCTGCAAACAACAAAATTCCCTGAACAATATGAACAACTGAAATATCCCTGTAGCTTTGCAAACCAAGCAAAGCTCCGGACTGAATACTGTTTAATGAAATAAAAATCAATATACCTCCCGCTATGATCAACGGATATGTAAGACTCTCATTTTTTAAGATTCCGGTCGAAACAGGAGTTGAAAAAATAAGAAGAGTCAGGAAAACGATAAAACTCAATACAAATACCAGCCCCAGGGAGGTTCCCAAAATAGAGGAAGCGGCTGATTTATCCGTATGCTTTAATTCGGAAATATATTTAGTTGTTGTCAAACCTATACCCATAGAGGCAAAGACAAGTAAATTATCCATCGTGGAGCGGAGAATACCATATTCCCCATATTCACTGGTGGTCAGGATACGGGCAAGAATAATATAAGCCAGGGCTAACAGTCCTTTGGAAATAACAGAACCTGCCGTAAGTAAAAATGTCCCCTTCAACACCTGCCGCAAAAACGGAGAGCTACGTACCCTTTGAAAGCTAACCACCTGCATATAAAATAGTCCGTAATAAGATCAGTCTTTCAAACCATATAAAACCCCACACTCCTTTAAATAAGAGCCGGATGTATCTTCTTCAAATTCTTTATGGGAAACGGCTGTTACCACCGCATCAAACTTTTGAGTGGGTTTACAGGTTTGTATATCCACCCCATATTCCTGTTTTACCTCTTCCGGATTCGCCCAGGGATCATATATGGTCACGTGGGTTCCATATTCTTTCAGCGCTTTCACCACATCGATCACTTTCGTATTCCGGACATCGGGACAGTTTTCTTTAAAGGTAATCCCTAAGACAAGTATTTGAGCATCCTTCACATTTAATCCTTCTTTGATCATGCGCTTCACGACTTCACCTGCCACATAGTTACCCATGCTGTCATTCATCCGCCGTCCGGCCAGAATGATTTCCGGATGATAGTCATATTCCTGTGCTTTCTGCGCTAAATAATAGGGATCCACACCAATACAATGCCCACCGACCAGACCCGGTTTAAAATGGAGAAAATTCCATTTGGTCCCGGCGGCTTCCAGCACTGCCATCGTATCAATATTCATCCGGTCAAAGATCTTCTTCAATTCATTCACAAACGCGATATTGATATCCCGCTGCGAATTTTCAATCACTTTTGCCGCTTCCGCAACACGGATAGAAGGAGCCAGGTGAGTACCCGCCGTGATAACCGATTTATATAATGCATCTACTTTTTCCCCACTTCCGGGGTCGAGCCGGAGGTTACTTTTTTTATTTTTTTCAACTGTATGTTCTTTATCCCCCGGATTGATCCGTTCCGGTGAGTACCCTGCAAAAAAATCAACATTGTAGGTTAATCCCGACATTTTCTCTACGACAGGTATACAATCCTCTTCCGTAGCACCCGGATATACAGTAGATTCGTAAATGACCGTATCCCCTTTTGAGATCACTTTCCCCACCGTCTCACTGGCCCGGAACAGGGGGGGGTCAGGTCCGGACGGTTATTTTTATCTACCGGCGTAGGAACCGTGATAATGTAATAGTTACAATCTTTGATATCTTCCAGTTCACAGGAACAATAGAGTCCTGGAGTCTCATCCACCTGCTCCTTCAAAACAGCCTTCAGTACATCATCCGCTACTTCCAGTGTATGATCTTTACCACTCCTTAATTCTTCTATCCGCTGGCAATTAATATCAAAACCGACTACCGGATATTTGGTAGCAAACAATCTTGCCAAAGGTAATCCTACATATCCTAAACCGATAATTGCGATCTTATCCATTTTATCTCTTATTTTTATATACTTATTTCAAATTTTCCCAGTACCATTCAACAGCTTCCCGGATCCCATCCTCCATGTTATATTCCGGAGCATACCCCAGAAAAGTTCGTGCCTTTTCTATACTTGCTAAGGAATGTGGAATATCCCCCAGCCGGTTAGGGCCATGTTTTATTTTAATTTCTGCAATGGCAGGATCATACTTGCTTAAAGAAACTTTTAGTGAGTTTACTAACTGATTGAGTGTCGTACGTTCTCCACAGGCCGTATTATAAACCGTATTTACTGCCTCCCGGTCGATGGTGGTCAGTGCAAGGAGATTCATCTGCACGACATTTTTGATATAGGTGAAATCACGGGAATATTCACCGTCACCATTGATGACGGGAGATTCATGATGGATCAGTTTTTTTACAAAAAGAGGAATGACTGCCGCATAAGCACCATTGGGATCCTGCCGTTTGCCGAAAACATTAAAATAACGCAGACCTATACATTCCATACCGTAAGTCCGGGCAAAAACATCCGCATACAATTCGTTTACATACTTGGTTACCGCATACGGAGACAAAGGTTTCCCGATGACATCTTCTTCTTTGGGGAGAGTTTCCGAATCTCCATATGTCGAAGAACTGGCCGCATAAACAAAACGTTTTACTTGTGCATCCCTGGCCGCGATTAACATGTTGAGAAAACCGGAGATATTCACATCGTTTGTCGTAGCCGGATCATGAAGAGAACGTGGAACAGAACCTAAGGCGGCTTCATGCAAAACATAATCCACCCCTCCAACAGCACGCTTGCAATCTTCCGGATTCCGGATATCACCGGCAATCAGTTTAAAAGCATCATGCTGCATCAAATGCAGAATATTATAAATATTCCCGGTAGAAAAATTATCTAAGCAAACCACCTGACAGTTCTGGTTCAGTAACTCTTCGCATAAATTGGAACCTATGAATCCGGCTCCTCCTGTCACCAGGATTTTTGAATTACTTAATACATGTGAGACATTCATATGATTTATCTATTAATTCACAGAGAGTTTAGGTTACAGACCGGCATAGGTATGATACAAAACACAGGAGTCCTATATAGTCATGCCGGTGAGATTTCAATCTTCACACCTGTGCTTTATTATCAATAAAATAAAAAGTTGATTGTATAAAAGAATAGTTGAAAAAGTGAGATAGAGAACGGTTAAATTCCATTGTATAAACTTCTTATATCCTATTTGTTCCGTAAAGTAACTATTTGAAAGCAGTATTGCTTATTCCATACAAAGATTCGTCAGTCCCAAAAAAGAGTACTAACGAACAGGCATTAAAAACGGTTGATTACAAAAGTTAAACATTTGTTGTGAATAAAAAGTTTTACCGTAGGATAAGAAATAGGAATAGGGATCTACCTTCCCCCGGATTAATTAATTAGAAATAGGGAACTTAGAAGAATTGAAATAAAAAACAAAAAGGCCACTTCATCACGAAGTAGCCTTTCCTTACTCAAATTTAAACCATCATATTAGAATTTAGGTCTTACAAATAGGTGAACAGACAGATCAACACATAGCTATCTCCTGTATACAGTTACATATACAAAACGACAGGCTGATCCATCCGTATTTTTTATATAAATGTTGATTTATAATCCGGGAATAGTTTGCAATTCATGTCGTTTTGGGTTTAAGTATTCCTTTCCGGGGCGCAAAGATAAGAAAAATAGCAAAAGAGACAATGAGATTGTAAAATTTACTTTCTTCCCTGTTCATCTGTTATATAGACATAAAATAGGATTTGACAAAGATTAATTGTTACATTTGCAGATATAAACTGTTTAAATACCAGTATTTATGAATTGGGACCAACTTCTATCCGGCAAACGTTTTGGCATGGAAGAATATAATGACAGAAAACATGACCGTACCGATTTCCAGCGGGACTATGACCGGCTGATTTTCTCTTCTCCTTTCCGGAGACTACAAAATAAAACCCAGGTCTTTCCTTTACCCGGAAGTATATTTGTTCACAACCGGTTAACGCATAGCTTAGAGGTCTCCTCCGTAGGACGTTCTCTGGGGAACACGGTTGCGAAAGGGCTAATGCGGAAATACCCGGACGGAAGTATCAATCTGCCGGAAATAGGATCTATTGTCTCGGCCGCCTGTCTGGCACATGATATGGGAAACCCTCCGTTCGGACATTCAGGGGAACGTGCCATTTCGGGTTATTTCTCCGAAGGAAAGGGCAAACAACTGAAGAACAAGATACGGGAAGAAGAGGGCAGATGGGAAGATTTTCTGCACTTTGAAGGAAATGCAAACGCCCTGCGATTACTGACCCATCAGTTCATCGGAAGAAGAAAAGGAGGATTCGCACTGACATACAGCACCCTGGCTTCCATCATCAAGTATCCCTACTCTTCCCTTTTAGCCGGGGAGAAAGGAAAGTTCGGATTTTTCCAGTCGGAAGAAGCGTCTTATGTAAAGATCGCCGGAGAACTGGGAATTGAAAAGGATCCCAAAGATCCAAGAAAATTTGTCCGTTATCCTTTAGTTTTTCTGGTAGAAGCTGCCGATGATATCTGTTACCAGATCATGGATATAGAAGATGCCTGTAAATTACATATTCTTCCTACCGAAGAAGCGATTGAATTATTATTGAACTTCTTTGAAGGAGAGCGGCGGGACCGGATCACAAAAATTATGAGAATGGTAGATGACACAAATGAACAACTGGCCTATTTACGTTCCTGTATTATCGGTTTGTTGGTGGAAGAATGCTCCCGTGTTTTTCTGGAAAGAGAAGAGGAGATCCTGGCCGGTAAATTATATACTCCACTCATCGAATTAGTTATGGATCCGGCACAAAAGGCCTATAAAGAATGCTCAGCCATTGCCTATAAAAAGATCTATAAAGCAAAAGAGGTACTCGATATTGAACTGGCTGGTTACCATATTTTCAGCCATTTGATCGATACGCTGACGGAGGCAGTCATGAACCAGCGGCATGCTTACAGTAAACTGTTACTGCAACGGATACCGGATCAATATGATACCAAAGCTCCGACGGCTTATGGGAAAGTACAATGTGTGCTGGATTATATATCCGGAATGACAGATATATATGCACTGGATCTCTATCGAAAGATCACAGGAATGAGTCTGCCGGCAGTATGATCCGGGAAAAAATTAATATTCTTCCCTATACTTACTACCCTCTTTGTCTTTTAAAATATTGAGGTAACTTTTATAACGGGAGGGAGAGATCAGGTGTTGATCCAGGGCCTTCAACACCGCACAACCAGGTTCGTGGCGATGGGTACAATTGTTGAAACGGCATCCATCAGCATATTTAAATATTTCAGGGAAATAATGAGAGATCTCTTCCGTCTCCATTTCAATGGTTCCGAACCCTTTGATGCCCGGTGTGTCTATCAGGTATCCCCCCTCGGGCAAAGGGATCATTTCAGAGAAAGTGGTAGTATGCATCCCCTTATTATGATATTCCGAAATATCACCTGTCCGCAAATGGACATCAGGAACCAGCTTATTGATAATGGTTGATTTTCCGACTCCGGAATGACCGGACAACAAGGTAATTTTATCTTTCAGATCCGCTCTCAACTCTTCCATTCCTTCCCCGGAACGGGCACACAATCTGGAACAGGGATAACCGATCGATGTGTATAACCGGATCATCTTCTCCATCGTATCTTTCTCAGTTCCGTGAAAACGGTCTACCTTATTAAATACAATTTTAACCGGGACCCGGTAAGCTTCTGCCGTTGCCAGAAAACGGTCAATGAAAATAGTAGTGGTAATCGGGTAATTAACCGTCACAATCAGCATCGCCTGATCTAAGTTAGCAGCAATAATATGGGATTGTTTGGAAAGATTGGAAGCACGGCGGATAATATAATTTCTACGCTCCTCTATTTCCGTGATAAAGACAGTTCCTTCTTTATTGATTTCAATATCCACCCGGTCACCGACTGCAATAGGATTAGTACTTCTGATACCCCGCAAACGGAAATTACCTTTCACCTTACTTTCTACATCCTGGCCATCATCCGTCCGTACAGTATACCAACTCCCGGTATTTTTAATTACTAATCCCTTCAATTTTCAATTTTCAATTCTCTATTTTCAATTATTTTTATACAGTCATGATCTCTTTTTCTTTTGCTGCGAACAGCTCGTCAATCTTTTTGATATACTTATCATGTATTTTCTGAGCATCTCCTTCGGCATCTTTTGCCACGTCTTCCGGTGTACCCTCTTTTACACTTTTCTTAATGGCATCAATGGCATCCCGGCGGGCATTCCGAACGCTGATCTTTGCATTTTCAGCTTCCTGTTTGGACTGTTTTACCAATGCACGGCGACGTTCTTCCGTCAACGGAGGAATACCTAAACGGATCACTTCTCCATTGTTTTCAGGAGTAATACCTACCTCTGAATCCATAATCGCTTTTTCAATATCCCTCATCAAAGGTTTTTCCCATGCAGTAATAATGATCGTTTTAGCATCCGGAGTCGTAATCGTAGCCACATTGGTAAGAGGCACTAAACTTCCGTAATAAGGTACTTTTACACCATCCAGGATTTTCGGATTGGCTTTACCGGCACGGATACGTGCTAATTGCTCATCCAGAAAACTAATAGCACCGGACATTTTATCCTCCGCGCCTTTCACTATTTGCTTAATATCTACCATACGATAATATGTTATTTATTATTGTTGTCTGTTTAACCAACAAAAATAATAAAGTTTTTTTGATATCCTCACATGCTTTTTCTGTTATTTGACAGCGCTTTTCCTTTACTCCGGAAATCCAGAAAGATCATCTCGTAACAAATAGTCAGCCAGACCACAATACAAGGCCAGACTTTAAACACATACGGACGAATGAAATGATTCCGTATAAAAGCAGGAACAAGCTCAGTCGTAGAGATTCCTACTATCACCAGCGTAGTCCAGAGTAAGATCGTTTTGTATCTGTCAAAAGGCAATGGACTACATACATACCAGATAGCTACTCCAATCATGGCAATAATATAACCACTGGCTTCCGTACCGGTACTGAACAGTACCACGAATAACAAGACATTCGCCAATAACATCAATCTGAAATTCAGATTCCTATATTGCGATACACGCAGGTAGGGGATAAAAAACAGCACCAAAGCCGGCAGAATAAGCCAGAGATCCTTGTAATCCGGATTACCGGAGAGTTTCCGGACCAATCCTAACAAAGAAACATTCTGAGACAAAGCAAACTTATTCAATTCGTTTTTCACGCCTAATTGTTCCCACCAGGCGACATACTGCGAGAGAACATATTCCAAGCCCGGTGTATATAAAACAGGGAGAAAGAAAAATATACCTGTCCAGAAAAAACAGTAAGCTATAAACCGGAGTTTCTGACTGGAAAAGAAAAAGAAAGCCAGCCCCACCACAGGATAGATCTTAATAAAGGTTCCCAAAATAATGACACAGGCCGCCCAGAAATCCTTTTTTCTCTATCAAAGCAAATGCCAACACAATAAAAGCAGCCACCGAAATATTAAATTGCTGAACTCCCTGAGCAGTCATAAGTTCACAATAGGAGAACAGATAAATAAAGATCTGCTGCCTCCGGGAAAAAGAAAGTTGCCGGATCGCATAAAAAAGAAGAGCCGTATTAGCGATCAGCCAAAAGACCAGCCCTAACCAGTCAGGCAGCACAGCGAACGGAGCAATGACCGCGCTGAATAAAATCCCATAATGGTTGGAGTCATAGTATTCCGGATACGTTCCGTACAACGGTTGTCCCTCCACACTATGCCAATAAACCCATTTAAAGATCTTATAATTATTATATTTACCTATCCCGAATTTAATAAGGGCATAGATGATACCGGTCGCTAACCAAAGAGATAACCAGGTTCCTTCTTTCTTCCAACAATTCGTTTTCAACAATTTATTTTAGCTATGTTAAGTTTGTTAATGTGCTCCAAAGCTAAGACATATTTCTGAGAAATCAGAAAAGTAATGTAACCTTATTCTTTCTTCATCCGTAATATAATAAAAGAACATTCATTTTGAAAAACAAAAACGTATGAAAACAAACGTATTTTTATGGATTGCCTGTCTCTGTCTGATACCCGCTTTTTTACAGGCAAATAATACCATCAAAGGAAACGGGAAAGTGATCACTAAAGAGATCTCCATCAGTGACTACGAAGAGATCTCCATGGCAGGAAGTGTCGAATTTGAATATGTACAATCCGGGAGTAGTCCCTCTTTAACAGTGACAGTGGATGAAAACATATTTCCCTATCTGGATATTAAGACCAAGGGGAAAAAATTAGAGATCGGAACGAAGAATGATGGCTGGAAAAGTGTGAATCTCCGTCCGACCGTCTACAAGATTAGATCTAATTCCAAAGATCTGAAAAAACTGAATGCCGCCGGATCCGGGAAGTTCTATGTGAATGGAACCTTCAACACCTCCCGTACGGAATTCAATCTGGCAGGAAGCGGGAACATCTACCTGAAAGGCCAGGTTCAATCTGAAGAAATTAAATTTAATGTGGCCGGATCAGGAAAAGCGATGGCTGACAACCTGAATGTAAAAAAGTTCAGTGGAAGTGTAGCCGGTAGCGGCAGATTAGAAGCAGCCGGCAAAGCACAGGAAGGCAACTTCAGTGTAGCCGGCAGTGGGAATGTGAAAGCCTTTGATTGCAAAACCGGGAAAGTGAATGCCAGCGTTTCCGGCTCCGGAAAGGTAGAAGTTTCTGTAGGGAACCATTTAGACGCCCACGTAAGTGGCAGCGGAAAAATCACCTACAAAGGTGACGGCATCTCCACCAATATCAGTAAATACGGCTCCGGCTCTATCAGCAAAGTAGATTAATTCCTACACAGGATATGAAAGTCCGTACATACCCCAAAGGGGTACCATCAATAGCCCAGGGATGAACGAAGTGATTCCCTGGGTAAGGATCGTCATTTCATAACCTTGGAAAGGTTTCATTGGCCTGCTGTGCCGGATGCAACCCTTTCAGGGTTGACATGGGATAATCATACCCAGGGAATCACTTCGTTCATCCCTGGGCTATTGATGGTACCCCTTTGGGGTATTATTTACGGATCTTCCGACCAACACGGATTGTAATCGAAGATCGACCTTAGCCAAATTCTTACGTCCATTGCATTAATTTTCTGTCTGTTGCAGATATAAAAAATCTTCTGAACATGACTGGGTGATACCCGGAGCTAAATTAAGGAAGGTCTACGACCTGTTAAAAATCTTCCGATCACAGATCCTCACCACCAAATCCGATTGAACTTCAGCGACTAAAACAATCGATTTGTTTTCCACCACTTATTTTTTATTTCTCCCTCACAATAGGATTTTGTTATTTTCCGTTTTATTTTTGTAACTAATTCCATACATGAGTCGTCTAATCTATAACAACCAGAAAAATGAGAATGAAAATCAATGGTTTATTAATTTGCTTTTTGCTGTCTTTTGTAACCATGGGGCATGCTGCCGACAGGATCCGGGGGAACGGAACATTAACAACAAAAGAAAGAGAGATCACCGATTACAACAGGATTCGTATTGATGGTGTCTATGATATTATCTATACACAATCGGAAGATACTCCTTATTTAGAAGTCACAGTAGATGAAAATCTGCAACCCTATGTCCAGGTGGAAGTGAAAGACCGGACACTAACCATCGGTTTTAAAGGAATTAAGGTAGACCATTACACTAAATTTCTGATCAGGACTAATTCCCGGTGGTTGAAAGAAACCCGGATTGCCGGGAATGCCAATTTTATGTTGGAAAGTCCTTTATCCGGGGATGAATTAGTGATTAAAAGTAATGCCAATAGCCTGATCCAGTTAAAACATCCTGTCACATTAGGGAAACTGGACCTGAATGTCTCCGGCAGTGCCAACATTGTAGTAGACAAATTAGAGGTAGAGAAACTGGAATGCAGCATTTCCGGTTCCGGTTCCATTACTTTAAAGGAGGGGAAAGCCTTACAGGGTTCTTACAGCATCACCAGCAGTGGAGATATCCATGCGTTCGGAGTGGCTGTTCCCGATCTGAGTTGCAGGGTGACCGGCAGCGGTACGGCAGAAGTACATGCTACTGATAACCTGAAAGCGACTTTAATGGGTAGCGGACACATTCGTTACAAAGGACCGACCGCCGTACAACAGAAAAAGGTGGGTAAAGGCACCATTGAAGAAGTCAAATAAAATATATCATTATGAAAACATTTGTATCTGTAGTCCTGGTCTCTCTTTTCATCCTTTCGGCCGGTTGCCGGAGTCTTACACGAGTAAAAGGAGATGGAAATCTCCTGACCAAAGAAATGGAATTAACAGACTATGAAGGGATAGAAATATCCGGAAATAGAGTGGAGGTGATCTATACCCAAAAAGATCATAAAGCCGGATTGATCATTACTACAGATTCAAATGTATATCATGCCTATGATTTTGTTGTCAAAGACCAGCGGCTTTATATCGAACCGAAAAAGGAATATGAAGGAGCTTATATTTCTCCTACCACTTTTCTGATAAGCACCCATTCTAAAAAGTTAAATTATATCGCTTCCGCCGGGAAAGTCGTTTTCAATACAGATGCTCCTATCCGGAATGAAGAACTGGAAATTGATCTGGCAGGCAAATGTATAGTCAATCTGAAAGACACGATCCATGTAGATAGGCTAAACGTAGAAATGGCCGGAAGTTGCATCCTGATTGCCAAACAGCTATATGGTAACAGCCTCAAAGGAGAAACAGCCGGGAAAGGGACACTCGAATTAGGCGGCATAGTGGAAAACGGGAAATTTGAAATTGCAGGGAAAGGAAATATCTATGCCTATGACCTGTTACTAACCAAAGCACATGTGGAGATTGCCGGGAAAGGAAATGTGGAGTTACATGCGACGGAAGATATCCGTTGGGACGTGGCAGGAATAGGCAAACTCCGTTACAAAGGAAACCCACAGCATATACATAAAGAGGTGGCCGGATTCGGTTCTGTTAAACCCGCAGTGGAAAACCTATAACCAACCCTCTTTTTTATACCATTCAATACTCTCTTCCAGCCCTTTGCGTAAAGGATAGGAAGGGGTAAACTGAAGATCCTCCTGAAGCGGCTTTGTTTCACAAATCCAGTTCCGCTGTTTCAGAATGATATACTTATCCGTATTCAACGTCATGCTCTGATCGGTCATTTTCCCGATCCATTCGGAACAGAAACAGGCTACCCGGACCAACCCTAACGGTATCCGGGCACGAAATACGTGCTTTTTACCCAGTATCTCCTGGATCATACGGGCAAACGATTCATCCGTATGGACATCTCCATCGGCCACAAAATATTCTTTATTGATCACCTCCTTCTTTTCCAAAGCCAGAAAAGCAACTTTCGCCAGGTCTTTCACATAAATAAAAGTGATGCGCTGAGGGATGCGACCAACGGCAAAATCAAAACCGGAATGAATACTTTTTATTTCCATAAAATAGTCTTTCTCCCCCGGACCATACACACCTGTCGGACGCAGGATCACATAGGGGAAATAAGACTGCTTACGCAGATAATTCTCTGCCTGTAGTTTGCTCTGCCCATAGGCGGTATTCGGATTCTGTTTATCGTGTAAAGCGATCGGGGTAAAATTTTTCTCATCCCCACTCCCAAAACTACTCAGGCTACTCATCAGGAGAAACTTTTCCGGTTTAAAACCGGAATCATTCAACGCTTCGATGAAATGGCGGGTATAAGTAGCATTTATTTTAATGAAATTCTTCTTATCCAGCGTTTTTGTTAACCCGGCGTTATGGATCACATACGTAAAAGGACCCTGTTCCAAACCGAACGTTCTCAATTGGGAAGTCAGCACAACCGGATTATTATATCTCAGATCAACAAAATGAATACGGGGATCCGTCAAGTTTCTCCGGTCACTTCCCTGACGGATACCGGCCCAGACTTCATATCCACGATCCAGTGCCTCCTTTACTAAAAAGCCACCGATAAAACCACTGGCTCCGGTAATTAATATGCGCGGAGCACCCGGATTTGTATGCTGAGAATTATTTGTTGTCATCATTTTTCATATAAAAGACATAATAGTACCATAACAGACCGATCCAGCTAAGAATCACAATCGTTCCTATCCATAAAATCCTCTGTCCTCTTGTAAGCATCGGGTTCTGTGAAACAGCTTTACAACCAAACAGAAGTACAGCGACCCAAACGATCACCCCTAATTCCGGCAGGCTTATCATACAAAGGGTTGAGTAGGGCATCCTAAAGTATTGTTAGTGTTCATGCTTTTTTAATACGCGATGTGGCAAATGGCCATGTCCTACCAACTCGATCGGACAGGCATAGGTCTCTCCTAACCATTCCTCTGAAATATTACTTCCCGCATGATAATGCAACGTTTCATTCACACAGGCAATATTCTTTACCATGGTCAGCACCGTACCGATATCATGGGACACCAGGATGATCGCACTTTCTTTATTGATCTCTTCAAGCAACTGGTAAAAGCGGGATTCAAACCGTTTATCCACATAGGAATTCGGTTCATCGAGGATTAAGACCTGCGGACAGGAGACAATGGAACGGCCTAACAACACCCGTTGCAATTGTCCTCCGGAAAGTTGGCCGATAGGTCGTCCGGAAAGATCCTCCAATCCCATCTGGACCAGCACCTCTTCGATCCGTTGTTCCTGTTCTTTCGTAAAAGAACGGAAGCGGGGTTTCTCAAAGGACAGGCCGGACGCTACGACTTCTTTCACAGAGATAGGGAATTTCTTATCGATCTGATTCATCTGTGGCAGATAGCCGATCCTCAGTTTAGGCACCTCCTCTCCTCCCGTATAAAAACGGACCGTCCCCCTCATCGGAGAGATCAGATCCAGGATCAGTTTTAACAAAGTCGTTTTACCTCCTCCGTTCGGGCCAATAATCCCTAAAAAATCATCCCGGAAAACATCCAGATTGATATCCTTCAGTACCACCTTATGTCCATAACCGGCACTGACATTCCTGATTTCAATTAATCTGTTCATTCGGTTAACGCGGTTGCTATACGGATCATTTCCTGACTCCAGTTATAATCCAGCGGATTGATCGAAACTAACCGGCAAGAGGTTTCCCGGGCGATCAGTTCTGCATTTTTCCGGTCAAACTCCTGTTGCACAAAAACCACTCTCGCCTTATATTCACGGGCTTCCTCAATCAACTCTTTCAACTGGGCAGGCGAAGGTTCTTTTTCATCCCTTTCTATGCACAACTGATTCAGCCGGTATTCATGTGCCAGATACGTCAACGCCGGATGATAAATAATAAAGGTCCTTTCCTGTAAGCCTTTAAACATCGTACCGATCGTTTTCTCCGTCTCTTCGATTTCATACATCAGCCGTCCATAGTTGTTCCAGTAATATTTCGTATGCTCCGGATCCAGTGCGATAAAGGCATTCAACATATTCCAGGCAATCATTTTAGCCCCGGTAATGGAACTCCAGCTATGAGGGTCCACTCCGCTATGATGATGATGATGGTGCAGATCTCCTTCATGGTCATGGTGATGCGTATGAGGATTCAGATTCCGGATCAGTTCAATCCCCTCCGACATATCAAATACTTTCAATTGTGGATTATTCTCCACGATCGCAGGCATCCAAACCTCTTCAAAACCAATATACCCGATCCTGAAATAAGCCGTACTCTTTCCAATGTTAACCATCTCCCGGGGAGCCGGATCATAGGTTTCCGGACTCTGCCCTGCCGGAACCACCGAATGAATAGTAAATTTATCCCCGGCAATTTTCTCTGCAAAATACCGTTGAGGTTCTATCGTAACAGAAATGATCTTCTGATCCGTCTGATTAAATTGACAAGCGTGGAATAATAAGGAAATGAATATAAATAGAATGAGTTGGCTAAACTGTTTCATCTTTTTTGTTTTTGCAAATATACAATGAAACTTTTAAAAAGAAGCGGCGCATTTTCTAAAAACCCATCCCTTTGAATGGGTTATTTCTAAGAAAACAAATCGATAGAAAAAGGAATAGTAGGTTTTTTAATATAGTAAATTTTAATTTTACATATTAAACCTTTTACTTTGGGGTATGTCTTATGCATGGGATATTGTAAAACCTATAGAAAAACACGAGAAAAAACATGACGAGGAAAGCTAAGTGGGGAGTGACTATAGCTATTGTAATCTTAATCAGCGGAATGATCGCTTATCCCCATCTGAAAAATCACTATCTGGCATCCCAGGATGCGGCCAATGTACCTTCTGCAACAGTCTATTCACCCAACAGGCAAATGCTGAATATTAATGCGGAAGTTGTAAAACCTCAATCTCTGACCGACCGGATTGTAAGTACCGGGAGCCTTATTCCGGATGAGGAAGTAGACCTTTCCTTCGAATCCTCCGGTAAAATTGTGGCCATCTACTTTACGGAAGGTACACAGGTAAAAGAGGGAGACCTGTTAGCGAAAATAAATGACAAACCCCTACAGGCTCAGTTAAAAAAAATTAGAGGCACAAATCCCGTTGGCCAAAGACCGGGTATACCGTCAACGTACGTTATTAGAAAAAGATGCGGTCAACCAGGAAGCCTTTGAACAGGTAGCCACCGAATATGAAACCCTGATGGCAGATATTGATCTGGTCAAAGCAAACATTGCTCAAACAGAACTCAGAGCCCCTTTCGACGGAGTGATCGGACTTCGTTTTGTCAGTGAAGGAGCCTATGCCACTCCTTCCACAGAGATTGCGAAACTGACCAAAATATCCCCTTTAAAAATTGAGTTCTCTATTCCGGAAAGTTATTCGCTCGACGTAGTCGATGGAACTCCCATCGTATTTAAAGTTGAATCTTCCGAGGGGTTGATGCAGGAACACCGTGCAACCGTCTATGCAGTAGAAAGTAAAGTAGATGTAACCACCCGTACCTTAAAGGTAAGAGCCCTGTATCCGAATACCCGGGGCACTATCCTGCCGGGACGTTACACGTCCGTGGAGATCACCAAGCGGGAAATCAAAGATGCCTTAGCCATACCCAGTGAAGCCGTCATCCCGGAAATGGGAAAAAACATAGTCTACTTATATAAAGACGGAACCGCGGAACCGGTAGAAATTGCTTTAGGATTGCGTACTGAAAGCCGGGTACAGGTATTGGATGGTATTCATTTGGGTGACACCTTAATTACATCCGGAGTGATGCAGTTAAGAACAGGAATGAAAGTATCAATTGATAATCTGTATTAAGAACTCAGTATGGCAAATATATCGGAAATAAGTATAAAGCGGCCCGTTCTTTCCACAGTAATGATGCTTATCATCCTACTGTTCGGTATGATCGGTTACCGCTATCTGGGGGTTCGTGAATTTCCCAGTGTGGACCAGCCTATTATCTCAGTAAATGTAAGTTATCCGGGAGCAAATGCAGAGGTGATCATGAACCAGATCACTGAACCGTTGGAACAGAACATTAACGGTATCCCTGGTATCCGCTCCTTAAGTAGCGTTAGTAGTCAGGGGAGTAGCCGTATCACTGTGGAATTTGAACTTTCGGTAGATATGGAAACCGCGGCTAATGATGTACGGGATAAAGTATCCAGAGCACAACGTTACCTTCCCCGCGACTGTGACCCTCCGACCGTAGCGAAAGCGGATGCGGACGCCTCTCCTATCCTCCAGATCGGTATCCGTAGTACGAAACGATCCCTGATGGAATTAAGTGAGATCGCTGAATTGACTGTCAAAGAGCGCCTGCAAACCATTGCGAACGTAAGTGCCGTGGAAATATGGGGACAGAAACGTTACTCCATGCGTTTATGGCTGGACCCGATCAAGATGGCAGGATATGGGGTGACTACCATGGACGTAAAGAATGCGGTAGACCGTGAAAATGTGGAGCTACCCTCCGGTAGTATCGAAGGGAATACGGTAGAGCTATCTATCCGTACATTAGGGCTCATGCAGACAGCCAAAGAATTTAATGATCTGATCATCAAAGAAGATGACAATAATATCGTTCGTTTTCAGGATATCGGCTATGCCGAATTAGCCCCGGAAGACATCCGGAGTTTATTAAAAAAAAGACGGGGAACCGATGGTGATTGACATCATTATCCCCCAACCGGGAGCCAACCACATCGAAATTGCGAATGAGGCCTATAAACGTATTGAACAGTTAAAGAAAGACCTGCCGGAAGATGTAAGTATTGAAATGGTCTATGACAATACAAAGTTTATCCGTGCTTCTATCAATGAAGTACAGGAAACCATTTATATCGCCCTGATCCTGGTAGTATTGGTGATCTTCCTGTTCCTTCGGGACTGGCGTGTCACCTTAGTACCGATCGTAGTTATTCCGGTTTCCCTGATCGGAGCTTTCTTTATCATGTACATTTCGGGATTCTCCATAAATGTACTTACCATGTTGGCTGTTGTACTTTCTGTAGGTCTGGTAGTCGATGATGCCATTGTCGTTGCTGAAAATATATATGTGAGGATTGAGCAGGGCATGTCTCCACGCGAAGCCGGGATAGAAGGCTCCAATGAAATCTTTTTTGCCGTAATATCTACCACTATTACCCTCATCTCTGTCTTTCTTCCCATCGTATTTATGGATGGTATGACGGGTAGGTTATTTAAAGAATTCAGTATTGTAATCTCCGGCTCCGTTGCCATCTCCTCATTTGTTGCATTAACTTTCACACCGATGCTTGCAACTAAAATGTTAAAAAAAGAGAGCAACAAAACTGGCTATATAGAAAAACAGAACCTTTTTTCAACGGGTTAAGTAGAATATATGCTACCGGGCTGGAAACTTTCCTCTCACGTAAATGGTTGGCTATTCCAATCGTATTGATCCTGCTAACCTCCATTGGTATCCTTTGGAATAAAATACCATCGGAATTATCTCCGTTGGAAGACCGTTCTATTATTACCATTAACATGCGAGGCCCGGAAGGGGTTACGTTTGAATTTATCCGTGGCTATGCAGATATAATCGAAGAAATTGCAGAAGAGACAGTACCGGAAAGGGAATCTATCCTATCCCGTTCATGGAATGGGGGCGGATTTATGAATGTGTTCCTCCCCGACATACAGGAGCGGCAACGTTCTCAGATGGAGATCGCGGAAGAATTGTCCGCTGCCGTAAGAAAAGAGACAAAAGCACGTGCCTTTGTACAGCAACAGTCCACCTTTGGAGGACGACGTGGTGGTATGCCTGTCCAGTATGTATTACAGGCTCCGGATTTGCAAAAGCTGGAAGAATATCTACCCCTCTTTATGGAGAAAGTGAATGAAAGCCCGGTATTCCAGATGGCGGATGTGAACCTTAAATTCACGAAGCCGGAAACACGGATTGAGATCAACAGGGACAAAGCCTCCTTACTGGGAGTCAGCACCCTGAATATAGCCCAGACCTTGCAGTACGCCCTCAGTGGTCAGCGTATGGGCTATTTCTATATGAATGGAAAACAGTACCAGATCCTGGGAGAGATTAACCGTCAGCAGAGAAACACGCCGTTAGACCTGAAATCAATCTATATCCGGAGCGACAACGGTTCTATGATCCAGTTAGACAACTTAGTTTCCCTGCATGAAAATGTGGCACCTCCTCAATTATACAGATATAACCGGTTTGTATCCGCTACTGTATCGAGCGGATTAAACAAGGGCTACACGTTAGGAGACGGTCTGGCAGAAATGGACCGGATCGCAGAAGAGGTATTAGATGACAGCTTCCGGAGCGCCCTGTCCGGGGAATCCAAAGAATTCAGCGAAAGTTCCTCCAGCCTGATGTTCGCCATGATATTAGCGCTGGTGATGATCTACCTGGTGTTAGCCGCCCAGTTTGAGAGTTTCAAAGATCCGCTGATCGTCATGTTTACCGTACCATTAGCCATCGCCGGAGCGCTGATGTTTATGAGTTATTCCGGTATTACCATGAACATCTTTAGCCAGATCGGTCTGATTATGTTAATTGGTCTGGTAGCCAAAAACGGTATTCTGATCGTAGAGTTTGCCAACCAGCGGCAGGATGCGGGATTAAGCATGGCTGAGGCAATCCGTGCGGCAGCCAGCCAGCGTTTCCGTCCGATCCTGATGACCAGTGTTTCCACCATTTTAGGATTAGTACCCTTAGTATATGCGACCGGAGAAGGAGCGCAGGGACGAATTGCGATGGGGGTCGCAGTAGTGGGAGGTATGCTTGTTTCTACTTTCCTTACTTTATTTATCGTTCCTGCGATGTACAGTTTTATATCTACAGACAGACAGGCTAAAACAGAACAACCATGAAACAATTACTTATCCTATTAACTATTTTATCTGTTCCATTTTTTGAGGCGGCTGCCCAACGGGTATTCAATCTCAAACAATGCATTGAAACCGGACTGGAAAGGAACTACTCCATCCGGATCGTCCGGAATGAACAACTGATCAATGAAAATAATGTCACCCTGGGAAATGCCGGCTATCTTCCGACATTTGACTTAAGTGGAGGGGGGGTAGCGGAACCATCTATAACTACAATGAAAGAGATAGTGAAACCGGCAACTTTGAAAAGAGAAACGGTATCGGGAATGAAACGGTGAATATGGGATTAAACATGAGCTGGACTGTTTTCGACGGATTCAACATCCAGGCAGAATATGACCGCTTACGGGAACTGCAACGAATGGGTGAATTGAACACTCGGTTGACCATTGAAGAGTTCGTGGCTAATCTGGCGGGTGAATATTACAACCTGATCCGGCAAAAAACCCGTTTACGCAACCTGCTGGCCACCCTGGAACTTTCCAAAGAGCGCCTTCGTATTGTAGAAGAGAGATATTACATCGGTTCGATGTCGAGATTAGACTTCCAACAAGCACGGGTTGACTTCAATTCCGATAGTTCCACGGTTTTAAATCAGTTGGAGGTGGTCCATACTTCCCGCATCCGGTTAAACGAACTGATGGCGCTGGACAATGTAGAGGAGCAGATCCTGTTGAAAGATTCCCTGATCCATCCGAATCCTTTTCTGGATGAAGTGGAATTATGGCAAAACACACTGGCTACAAACTCGGCTCTTTTAATCGCCCAAAAGAACCGGACCCTGTCCGAAATTGATTACAAAAAAGCAAGAAGCCGCAACTATCCCTATGTCAGATTAAATGCGGGATATGGATATACGGCCAACTGGTATGACAACAATAACATAGATATGCAACACCGTCTGGGACTCAATTACGGCCTGACTGTCGGGATCAATGTATTTGATGGATTTAACCGCCGCCGTGAACAGCGCAATGCCCGGATCGAGATCGAGAACAAGGATCTCCGCATCCAGGAGCTGGAACTCTCCCTGCGTGCAGATATGAGCAACCTATGGATGGCCTATCAGAACAACCTCGATTTGTGGGGGTTGGAAAAAGAAAACCTCATTGCAGCACAGGAGAACTATAATATCGCGCTGGATCGTTACAAGCTGGGAGACTTGTCCGGTATTGAACTTCGTGAAGCACAGAACAATCTGCTACAAGCTGAAGAACGTCAATCCATTGCAGAATATGCGACTAAATTGTGTGAGATCTCCTTACTACAACTCAGCGGGAAAATATTAACTTTCCTGAATCCGGAGGTGAATGCCAGCTATTAATAGTATTCTCTCCCTATAATTTTTTTAGGTATTCACCTATTCACCTTTTTGTTAAACAACTGATTCACAAGCCATAAAAGTGAATACCTGACTGTTCAGGTATTCACTAAGTATTCATTTTCGTCTAATAGGCTATTCAAACAATTATCCTTCAGCACATTAGGTATTCACCTATTAGTAATTGGCTGGCAGATATCCCTATATGTATTTTCACTTACCCGCAGGGCAACTATCCGTAGGGTGTAGAGGGTAGGACCGGAAGGTGCATACCTAAAGGATAAGAAGGTAGGCATAAAACGATGCCAGGGTGTAGAGGGTAGCAATAACTTCCCGGCAGAGACGTATCCTTACATCTTAGAGGTGCATATCTAATCTACTGTATTTCAGACAAAAAGCCTGCGTGGTGAATACCTGAAAACTCAGGTATTCACCTTTATAACCTGTTAATCAGTTATTTATTAAAAAGGTGAATAGGTGAATACCTAAAAAAAATCATAGAGAGTCAAGTAGATAATATCTAAGCGGAAAACAGATTAAAAGCATTGAGAACAGCCTGAATAAACAATCGTAATCCACAGGAATTCATTACCTTTACTCCATAATTCAAATTTCAATGATAGTAAAACATCCAAATTTCGACCCACTAATTGATAATGTTTATCAAACACATTGTCTCTTGAATGCCTATTCTATGAAGTAGAAACAATAAAAAACAATTAGAAAATTTCATCAAAAAGGAGATTGGGGAATAGGTCGTTTAATACGGGATAATCAATAAGAATGAATTTACACACACCTACAGTCAACTAAAAAGTATAAATATGTTGAAACATCAAGGAAGTAAAACTATAGAAACAGAGCGACTAATCATAAGGCAATTCCAATTTACAGACGATAACGATATGCTTGCTAACTGGATCAATGATCCGGATATTCAATCTATGATATCCGAACCTGTCTACGCCACACAGCAAGAGGTTACGAGTTTATTGGAACAGTATATTTCTTCTTATGAGCGCCCTGATTACTATCGTTGGGCTATTATTGAGAAAAAATCAGGTATTTGTATGGGACAAATTGCCATTTTTCTAGTAAATGATAAGAATCATTTTTGTGAAATAGAATATGCTTTAGGGAAGCAATTCCACAGACAAGGCTATTGTTCTGAAGCAGTAAAAGCAATTTTAGATTTTTGTTTCAACGAAGTCAATTTCCATAAGGTGCAGGTTTGCCACAAAGATGGGAATATAGCATCACAGGGGGGTCATTCGTAAGTGTAATTTTACATATGAAGGAACTTTACGGGATTTCTTTTTTATGGAAGGAAAATATGTGGATCGTTTATACTATTCGATGCTTAAAGATGAGTATGTTCCATGTGATTATTAAACTATGAAAGAAGCAGAAAAGATAGAACAAGTTAATCAGAAATGCTCTCCGGATAAATGGAAAGGATTCGCATAAGTTTGAGGTGCTATAGTACCGGTTGGGAAAAAGAGTTAACTTTGCGGGGAAATTAAATGGGAATATGCGAATCATACCAAAGGCTAACACATTACGAAAAAGCATACTGATTTACAGAAGAATACGCCATCGGAAAGGACACGGGGTGCATTCGCCCTTCGTTTTTAACCTGATCACTAAAGTGATTGAGGAGAAAAGTCCTTACTACACTTTCCATGAGATTGAGTTGCTCAGGAAACGTCTCTCTTTTAAAGAAGAAAGGATCACCTATCCGGACAGGCATCACAAGGGAAAACTGCGGACACGCTCCATTGCCCGGATCGTGGCACAGGAAGCGATTAATCCGAAGCATGGTGCCCTGCTTTTCCGGCTGACGAACTATTTCAAACCGGAGCATATTTTACAGATAGGGCCTTCGATGGGATTATCCGCCCTCTATCTTTCTTCCTACCGGACCGGAGTGAATTGTATCGCTCTGGAACATGTAAAAGAATTTGCTACTATTTCCCAATGGGTGTATCAGCAGGCTTTCCGGAATCCGGTGACACTCCAGGTGGGAGCTTATGAAGAGATCCTGCCCCCGGTTCTCTCCTCCCTGAAACAATTAGATTTTGTCTATTTCAATACAGCCACGGAAACCTTTGAAAATGAATGGATATTCAAAACCTGCCTGGAACATATTCATGCACGGACGGTTTTTATGATCAAAGGAATCAAAAGCAATAAGGAGATGCGGGAGCTCTGGCAGCAGGTACTCGCACGGCCTGAGGTGACCGTTACGATCGATCTTTATTCGATGGGATTGGTTTTTTTCAACCCAAAACTTCATAAACGGAATTATAAAGTCTATTTTTAAGACCTGAATCGTTTGTTAATACATTATTCATATGAAAAAAAGTGCAGTATATACCCGGACAGGAGATAAAGGTTTGACCTCTCTCGTGGGAGGACAAAGAGTTTCCAAAACAAATGACCGTATAGAAAGTTATGGCACCATCGACGAACTAAACTCTTTTATCGGTTTGTTAATGGTCGAACTCACGGACCAGCAGGATCTGGACTTCCTGTTGTTTGTGCAACACAAACTTTTCACGATCGGCTCTTACTTAGCTACCGATCAGGCATGTACGGAACTGAAAATCGAAAGTAAAGTGTCGGAAGAAAGTATTCAACGGATCGAAAAAGAGATTGACCGGATTGACAGTGAACTTCCTAAAATGAAACATTTTATTCTGCCCGGGGGAAGCCGTTCCGCCTCGTTGGCACATGTATGCCGCACCATTTGCCGCCGGGCCGAACGCCGGATCTATCAGTTACATGAAGAAAGCCCGGTAGAGGATGCAGTTCTTATGTTTGTGAACCGGTTATCGGATTATCTGTTCGTTCTGGCCAGAAAAGAGTGCATAAAAAGCAATGGACACGAAATTATTTGGGATTATACTTGCATCTAAGAAATAAAGTTTTATTTTTGCGGGAAAATTGAGAAACCTAACCACACTGTGTGGTTGCAAACACTTGACAGCTATGTATTGGACATTAGAATTAGCTTCAAAATTAGAGGACGCTCCATGGCCTGCAACAAAAGATGAGTTGATTGACTATGCACAACGTTCCGGAGCGCCCTTGGAAGTGATTGAGAATTTGCAGGAAATGGAGGATGAAGGTGAGATCTATGAATGTATGGAAGATATCTGGCCTGATTATCCAAGTAAGGAAGACTTCTTTTTTAATGAAGAAGAGTATTAATAAGTGAGAACTTAGTTCTTAAGAAATAAAACGAGGTAGAATAGTCTTTCAGGCTTCCTGCCTCGTTTGTTTTTAAACCCTGAACACAATTTATTCCTTTTCACTCCGTTTCGTATTAGTAGAATTTCAAATATATACGGATTGAGTGTCTGCGCAATGAAAAGAGCCTTTTTGTTCTTTATAATACTATTACTGGGTTGTCCGGCTATTGTCCGGGCGCAGATTGACGCGAGATATAGTCAATACTTCATGACACTCGGTTATTATAATCCTGCTTACGCCGGAACTTCCGAAAAACTAAATGCGATGGCTATCCATAAGCAACAGTGGGCCGGATTCAGTGGGGCACCCAAATCATTCTTTGTGACGGCAGACATGCCTTTCTCCTTTGCGAAGACCAATCATGGGATCGGTGCGGCTTTCTATTCTGATCAGGCCGGGCTTTTCCGGAACACGGTGGTCGGTTTACAATATGCCTACAAACATAAACTGTTCGGAGGGGTGCTAAGTGGAGGGTTCCAGCTTGGACTTGCCAATATGTCCTTTGACGCGGAGGGCATTTATATACCCGACATTTCCGAAAGCCCGGACCATACGCTTGATGACGAAGCGATTCCACAGACCAGCGACAACGGGATGGGCCTGGATGTGAATTTCGGACTCTTCTATACACACACAAAATTCTACGTCGGACTGGGCGTGATACATTTCACCGAATCAGAAATAGAATTAGATGAAAACATTTCCACCTATATCCCGCGGACATATAATTTCACCGGTGGATACAATATTCAATTGAGTAACCCGTTATTTGAATTACAGCCTTCCGTGTTTTTGATGACTGATATGCAATTCATGTCGGCAGACATCACCGCACGGCTGGTATATAATAAAATGTTTAATGGTGGATTCTCCTGGAGGGTGAACGAATCAGTCATCCTATTATTAGGAGCCAACATCAAAAATTTTCAGGCAGGATATGCTTACGACTTTCCCACGACAGCCATCCGTAAAGGCACTGCAGGAAGCCACGAGTTATTCCTTCGTTTTTCGATGAACCTGAAAAAGACAAAGACTGGACAATATAGACATAAAAGTGTACGTATATTATAATTAGTATATGAAAAAAGTATTATTAGTACTTGTAGCAGTGACCTTATTATCCTCTTGTGGGAAATCATTGTTAGGTAGCGGTGGAGAAGTTACAGGAGTCCGGAGTACTGCTGTAAACGAACCGGCCCCATATGGTATGGTTCTTATTAAACGAGGTGCTTTTGAAATGGGTCCGAATGATAAGGATTCAATCTGGGGGATCATGCCAGAGACTAAAGGAGTCTCTTTTGATGCTTTCTGGATGGATGAGACAGAAGTGACCAATGCGAAATATCGTCAATTCCTGCACTGGGTACGGGATTCTATCATCCGGGAACGGTTGGCGGATCCGGCTTACGGAGGGAATGAACTGTTCAAGATCACGGAAGACCGTTATGGAGAACCGGTGACTCCTTATCTGGACTGGAGCAGACCTATCCCCTGGAAGCGGGCCAATGAGGATGAAATGTTAGCCATTGAAAGTGTTTACCACACGCATCCGATCACGGGTGAAAAACGACTGGACGAAAAGCAGATGAACTATAAATATGAATGGTATGACCATACCTCTGCTGCACTTCGTAAACACCGGCTGGACCCTTCAGACCGTGTCCGGAATACGGACATTACCGTGAACCCGAATGAAATAGTGATGATCTCTAAAGATACGGCCTATATCAATGACGACGGTTTCATCATCAATGAGACCATTACCCGTCCGTTGAGTAGTGAATGGGATTTCCTTCATACCCGCATTGTGAATATATACCCCGATGAAACCGTATGGGTCAATGATTTCAATAATGCCTACAATGAGCCTTACATGCGTATGTACTTCACCCATCCGGGTTATGATGACTATCCTGTAGTTGGTGTTTCGTGGGAAATGGCGAACGCCTACTGTATCTGGAGAACTGAATTGTTCAAGTCTTCCATGAGCCTGCCCGCAGGTTATGCTATTGAACCGTTCCGTTTGCCTACGGAAGGTGAATGGGAATATGCGGCCAGAACCGGAAAGAATGAGTATAAATATCCCTGGGCTACAGATGGCTTACAAAGCAGTAAGGGTTGCTTTTTAGGGAACTTCAAACCGGGGAATGGGAATTATACGGAAGATGGCCACCTGATCACTTCACGGGTTGGATCATTTGCTCCGAATGAATTTGGTTTATATGATATGGCTGGTAATGTGGCCGAGTGGACTTCCACTACCTATATGGAATCAGGTCCGAGCCAGATGAGCGATATGAACCCGGATCTGCGTTATAATGCAGCGATCGATGATCCATATGAGATGAAAAAGAAAGTCGTTCGCGGCGGCTCCTGGAAAGATGTGGCTCAGTTCATACGCTCAGATATGAGAGCCTTTGAATACCAGAACGAGACCCGTTCATATATCGGTTTCCGTTGTGCCCGTACCCAAATCGGGTTTGCACGGGGAAAAGCCAAAAAAGTAAAATAAAAAGCTAAGAAGGAAAAGATTAATACTTGAATAAAATATGGGAAAGTATAGAAGATATAAAAACAGAGTGGAGATGTTCCTTTCCAGTGAAAGAGGAAAAAGGGTACTGAATTTCTGTTACAGTTGGGGTGCATCCATTGTAATCCTGGGAGCTCTTTTCAAATTACTCCACCTTCCTTACGCCAATCAGATTCTTTTTGTGGCTATGATCGTTGAATCGTTAGTATTCGCAGTTTCTGCCTTCGAACGTCCCAGCCATGAATATAACTGGGAAGATGTATTTCCCGTATTGAAATCCAAAAATCCCTTAGACCGTCCGGAATTCAGCAAGAAATCTATTTCTTCTTTAGTCAAAGGGGAAGAGGATGACACACAGGGCGCTCCTGTCATGGTGGGCGGAATAGCCGGTCAGGGTACTCCTGCCGGCGGTCTGGGCATTGCTACCGGAGAAGTATCTGCCGGGGAGACCAAAGACCTGAGTGAAAGCATTAAGAAACTGAATGGTGCTGCTGAACAGATCTCTAAAATGGCAGATCTGACAGAAGCTACGCAGAAATACCTGGAACAACTTTCCGGAATGGCTCAGAACATGGAAAAATTCAGCCAGATTACCACCTCACTGACAGATGTTTCAGACGGCATCAATCAACATTCGCAGGGCTATGTACAGCAGATGGAAATGCTGAACCGCAATATTACCGGCTTGAATACGATCTATGAATTACAACTAAAAGGAGTTAGTTCACAGATCGATTCGATCGAGAACATTAATGCCGGCCTGAACCGGATCCGGGATCTGTATAACGGGTCGGTAATAGATAGTTCTGTATTCCGTAGTGAAACAGAAAAAATGGCCCAGCAGTTAACCCAGTTGAATCAGGTGTACAGCCGCTTATTACAGGCTATGACTGTGAATATGTATGCCGGAGCAGCACCTGCCCCGAATCCATACCAGCAGGCTCAGCCACAACAACCACAGGCTCAGCCACAGCCACAGCCGGTGTACCAACAGCAGCCACCGCTGCAGGGGAATCCTTATCAGAACCCTTACAACAACCAACAGGGATAAACAATTACTCGTTATAACAACTGAAATAAAAAAACATGGCAGGAGTATCAAGTAATCCTAATTCACCCCGTCAGCGAATGATCAACCTGATGTATCTGGTGTTCATTGCGATGATGGCACTCAATGTGTCATCGGAGGTATTGGACGGATTTGAATTGGTAGAAAATAGCTTGCAAACCTCTATAGACAATTCTTCCCACCGGAATGAGATTGTCAATAACGAGTTAACGGCATACTATGAGTCCAATCATGAAAAGGTGCAGGAATGGTATCAGAAAGGACAACAGGTAAAAAAAGCATCCGATGACCTATATGATTACATTCAGGATCTGAAAGTCCGTATTGTCAAAGTGACGGACGGAGAAAAAGGGGATGTCAATAACATACAACATAAAGATGATCTGGAAGCAGCTTCCCGTGTAATGCTGGCTCCTATCAACGGAGAGGGTAAAAACCTCCGGGAGGCCATTGAGTCCTATCGCAATATGTTAGCGAACATGGTACAGGATAGTGCCAAGACCCGTATCTTAGAAGCCAGCCTGAGCACTACACCTCCTCATAAACCCGGATTGAATATCCGGACCCGGGAAACAGCATTGTTTGAGAACATGCCGGTAGCGGCGGCTGTTACTTTATTGACTAAACTGCAAAGTGATGTCCGTTATGCAGAGGGGGAAGTTCTTTCCTATCTGTTAAGCAGTGTGGATGTGGGAGACTACCGTGTAAACCAGATCACGGCCCAGGTGATTCCGGAAAGCCAGATCGTTATGCGGGGTGGACAATACAGAGCGAATATCGTATTATCAGCCGTCGACTCTACCAAACGTCCGGCTATTTATGTTGGCGGAAATGAATTGCCTTATGAAAACCAGGGGGTCTATTCTGTCACAGCCGGATCGACCGGAACCTTCCCGGTGGAGGGATATATTGAAATGCCGAACAGTGACGGTACGATGATGCGCCGGGAATTCAAAAGTGAATACTATGTGACCGAACCCAGCGCGACCGTAGCTCCGGTGCTGATGAATGTACTCTATGCCGGCATCTCTAACCAGATCCGTATTGCCGTTCCCGGGGTGCCGAGCGGAAACGTAACCGCAACCATGACCAACGGGACTTTAACACGGAGCGGAGACCTGTGGGAAGCGAAACCAACGACTGTTGGAACGGAAGCAATCATTACGGTAAACGCCCGGATGGCGGACGGACGGACAATCGAAATGGCTAAGACCCCATTCCGGGTACGTGCGCTGCCGAATCCTCTTCCTTATATCGAATATAAAGACCCGAATGGAAATATCCGTCGCTTTAAAGGGGGTACGATCGCAAAGCGCAGTTTAGTGGAAGCGGATGGAATCCTGGCTGCCATTGATGATGACCTGCTAAATGTGGAATATACCGTACTCCGTTTCCAATTAACCTATTTTGATTCCTTTGGTAACGTGATGACGGAACTGGGAGAAGGAACGAAGTTCTCTGCCCGTCAGAAAACCTATATCCAGGGATTATCCAGAGGAAAGCGGTTTTATATATCCCAGGTCGTGGCAAAAGGACCGGATGGAATTGAACGTTCGATTCCTCCTATTGAAGTAATTGTAAATTAATAGACAGAAACAATACATATGAAACGTTTGTTTTACATATTGGTAGCGGTTAGTACCGTATTCACAACGGCCTCTGTATATGCACAGGACGATAATACGGAAAGAAGAAGTCCACAGGCAACCCGCGGACAACGGGAAACAGTCGAAAGGAATAGCGGACTTCCTGATCTTACCGTGCGTGCGCAGGATATGAATGAGCGAATGACCCAGGAGATCGGGAATGCCCGGTGGATGCGTGTGATCTACCGGGAAATTGACCTCACCAAAGAGGAAAATGCCCCCCTTTACTATCCGACACGACCGATGAACGGACAGAAAAATCTTTTCTTCCTGATCTTTCAGTTAATGAGTGAAGGAAAAGTGGCGGCTTATGAATACCTGGATGGATATGAAGCGTTTGACGATGCCCACCGTGCGGATATGAAAACCATTCTGGACCGTGCTTACATCTATTATGATGAAATTCCGGGACGACCGGGTGAACAACCTTCTTACATCCTGAATGAGAGTGATATTCCTTCAGAGGATGTCCTTTCTTATTATGTAAAAGAAGCATGGTATTTTGACCAGCATAATTCTGTTTTTGATGTGAAAACACTGGCGATCTGCCCGATCCTGACCACTGGCGGGGATTTCGGGGAACAACGAATGCCGCTGTTTTGGTTACCGTATGAGAATATCCGTCCGTACATCACGAACGCATATATCATGACCTCAAACCTGAATAATGCGAAAACGTTCACGATTGATGACTATTTCCGCCGGAGAATGTTTGACGGGGAGATCATTAAAACAGAGAATCTGATGAACCGGACCTTGCAACAGTACTATCCGGAACCGGATTCACTGCGGATTGCACAGGAACAGATCGAGACGCAATTAAAAGAATTTCAAAGCGCTCTTTACTGGAAGCCGGACACAACGACTCAGGTAGCAGTCACTGCCAAAGAGAAAAAGACAGCCACCAAGTCGGCACGTGCTACCAAATCTTCTACTAAAGAAACCAAAACAAAAGCTCCCAAGGCTCAGAGTTCCTCTTCAGGCTCTGCTCCGGTGCGGAGTGTACGTCGCAGATAAGAACTATGTACTGGACACTTTTTATTACGTTTGTTAAGATCGGAGCCTTCACTATCGGAGGTGGCTATGCCATGCTTCCGCTGATCCAGCGGGAAGTGGTGGACCGGGGCTGGATGTCCAAAGAGGATTTTATAGACCTGTTTGCTGTGGCTCAGTCTTTGCCGGGTATATTTGCTGTCAATATCTCCATTTTTGTCGGCTATAAACTTAAAAAAATAACCGGGAGTGTCGTTTGTGCGTTAGGTACCATATTACCTTCTTTTTTCATTATCCTGGCAATTGCCCTGTTCTTTACCCAGATACAGGATAATGTTTGGGTAGAAAAAATATTCAAGGGGTTGCGTCCGGCAGTAGTTGCGCTGATCGCTGTACCCTGTATCACGACTGCCCGTTCCGTGAAACTTTCTAAAAAAACGATTATCATTCCTGTGGTTGCCGCTTTACTGATCTGGCAACTGGGGATATCTCCCGTCTATGTTATTCTTGCGGCGATTGCGGGAGGTTTGTATTACGGTCTCTATGTAAAAAAAGTGTGATATGATCTATTTACAACTACTTTGGGTTTACTTAAAAATCGGGATCTTTGGATTTGGAGGGGGTTATGCCATGCTCTCCCTGATCCAGGCGGATGTGGTAGATAAATATAAATGGATCACTTTACAGGAGTTTACGGACATTGTGGCTATTTCCCAGATGACCCCAGGTCCTATCGGGATTAACAGTGCCACTTATATCGGTTACACAGCCGTACTGAATGCCGGTTATTCTCCGGCCATGGCGATCCTTGGATCCTGTCTGACCACTTTCGCGGTCTGCCTTCCTTCTTTTGTGCTGGTGTTGGTCATTTCTTATTATTTTTCCCGGTTTAAGAATAACAAGTATGTGGAAGCTGCCTTTTTAGGATTGCGTCCGGCTACTGTCGGACTGATTGCTGCGGCAGCCTTGATGTTGATGAATCATGAGAACTTTATTGATTACAAAAGTTTCCTCATTTTCGGGGCTGCTTTCCTTCTCACCTGGAAGTTTAAGATCCATCCGATCCTGATGATCTTCTTAGCCGGGATCGCCGGTCTGATCCTTTACTGGTAATTATTTGTTATATGATCATATAACAAAATCAACGGTCGTGGTCAGAAAAATAATTTAATAGTTACCAGGATTAATTCCTGATTTGTTTTTTTCTCTTTGGAGGACTCTATCCTGGTTATGATTCGTCGACTAAACAGCCCCTTTTATCAATTAATAGGGGGTATGTAGCGATCTAAGTTGTGAAGAAATACATGATACCTTAGCTTTGCCTCTGACAAGTTGCAAAATTAATGTATTATGAAACTATATCGTTCTTTCATCTTATTCCTGCTCTGTCTATCTCCTTTTGCAGCAAAAGCACAGGACAGTGCGGTTGTATGGACCTTACAGGAATGTCTTGACTATGCACTGGATAATAATATTCAGTTAAACCAAAGCCGGATCAGTTATCTATCCGGACAGGAAGATGTGTTATTAGCCAAAGCCCAGCTTTTTCCTTCTCTTTCCGGTACGGTCAGCCAAAATTATACCAACTACCCCTCCAGTAATGCAGAATCCAATCATCATAGCTATTCCGGGAACTATGGGCTGAATGCCAACTGGACCGTTTTCAACGGAAACCGCCGGCGGATCAATATCCAGCAACAAGAGCTACAGAATGAGGTACAGGAGCTAAATGTAGAACAAAATGAATATGACATTCTGCTCAACCTGGTACAAAGCTACATGCAGATCCTGTATGCCTATGAAGCGATCCGGATCACGGAGAACACCGTAGAGGTATCCCAGTCGGAACGGGACCGGGCCATCGAGTTAATGAACGCGGGTTCTCTTTCGAGAGTAGAGGTTGCCCAACTGGAAAGCCAGTATAGCAGCGACAAATATCAGTTAGTGGTTGCCCAGACTAATCTGGCAAACTACAAACTACAATTAAAACAGTTACTGGAGCTGGATATTAACCAGGATATTGATGTGGTCAGACCGGAAATCACGGAAGAAGATGTGCTTTCTCCTTTACCGGATAAAGGGATCATTTATGAAACCTCCCTGCAGGTGATCCCGGATGTGAGAAGTAGCCTGCTGGCTTTAGACATGGCAGAGCTGGAAGTCAAGCGGGCGAGAGGAGGTTACTTTCCTACCATCTCCCTGAATGCGGCCATCGGTACCGGCCATCTTTCCGGGATGCAATATAATTTTGGGGATCAGCTCTGGAACAGATTTAATGAAGGGGTAGGTGTCACTGTCAGTGTTCCCATCTTCAGCAACCGGGAAAATAAGACGGCTGTTAACAAGGCAAAGCTGGCCGTTAACAACAGCCAGTTAGATGTCATGAACACCCAGAACCAACTGCTCCGTACGGTAGAAGGGATTTACCTGGATGCTACTTCTGCCCAAAGCCAATACTTAGCCGCCCTCGAAAGGCTGTCAGCTGTAGAGGAAAGCTACAACCTGACCCAACAGCAGTTTTATCTGGGGATGAAGAATACGGTGGAACTGCTCACAGAGAAAAATAATTATCTCTCCGCCCAACAGGAGGTGATCCAATCCAAATATATGGCATTGATGAGTAAGGAATTACTCAATGTATATCAAAACAGACCCGTTGAATTTACCTACTAATGAATGTATATTATTTTTCTCTGAAGCCTCTTGCGGTGTGAACTGCAAAGAGGCCCGGAGAAAAATCCTGAAAACAAGAAAAGATAAAAACAGATCATATGAGCACAAAGAAAATCATTATTGGCATTGCTGTCCTTCTCCTGTTAGGAGGAATAATCTATTTTTTTATGAACAGATCCTCCTCGGCAAAGATGAATCTGGCCACAGCCTCCGTCTCACGGAGTACAATCACCAATATGGTCACTGCAACAGGGACCGTGGAACCATTAGTAGAGGTGGAAGTCGGTACACAGGTTTCCGGGATTATTGATAAAATCTATGTGGACTACAACAGTACGGTCAAAAAAGGACAATTGATCGCGGAGATGGATAAGGTGACACTTGCGGCGGAACTGGCATCGGCAGAAGCACAGTTAAGCAGCAGCAAAGCAGAATTCGAATATCAGCAACGAAATTACGAGCGTAGTAAACTTTTACACGAAAGGCAATTGATTAGTGATACGGATTTTGAAAATGCGACCTATACGTATCAGATCGCAAAAGCCAGCTATGACCAGAGCCAGGCTTCTATGGTCCGGGTCAGACAAAACCTCGGGTATGCAACGATTACCAGTCCGATAGACGGCATCGTGATCAGCCGGGCTGTGGAAGAGGGACAGACCGTAGCCGCCGGATTCAGTACACCGACCCTGTTCACCATTGCAAATGACCTGGCCCAAATGGAGGTGGTGGCAGATGTGGATGAAGCGGACATAGGCCAGGTAGAAGAAGGACAACGGGTTACTTTTAGTGTAGATGCTTATCCAAATGATATATTTGAAGGGGAAGTTACCCAGGTTCGTCTCGAAGCAACTGTGACCTCCAATGTGGTGACTTATGAAGTAGTGATCAGTGCCTATAACCCGGACCTGAAACTTAAGCCAGGTCTGACAGCCAATGTCACGATCTACACCCTGGAAAGAAATGATGTGCTGACTCTTCCTACCCGTGCCTTACGATTCGTACCGGACCCGGATGCCCTGTCTAAAATGGGATATGAAATCACAAATCCGGAGGCAGATGCTCCCGCCGGTAAAAGGTTGGTATGGGAAGTACAGGGCACTACACTCTTACCTAAAATAATCTCTATCGGTGCTACGAGCGGTAGTATGACAGAAATCATAGAGGGTATAAATGAAGGACAAATAGTCGCAGTGGATCTGACAACAGAAACGCCTGTGCAAAATGGCAATAACGCCGAACGAAGTCCGTTTATGCCAGGCCCTCCGGGAAGAAGATAACCATAAAGCAAATGTAATGAAAGAGATTATAAGACTTGAAAATATACGAAGGGACTTTACGGTCGGAAATGAAATAGTCCATGCGTTACGTGGGGTCAGCTTTACGATCCAGGAGGGGGAATTTGTGACCATTATGGGGGCATCCGGATCCGGAAAAAGCACCCTGCTGAATATCCTGGGATGTCTGGATACCCCTACTTCCGGGGAATACTACTTAGATGGAGTGTCGGTAAGGACTATGGGTAAAAACGCACGAGCGACACTGAGAAACCGGAAGATCGGGTTTGTGTTCCAGAATTACAACCTGCTGGCAAAAACCACAGCGATCGAGAACGTGGAACTTCCGCTGATGTACAACCCCTCTTTCTCTGCTTCGGCACGCCGGCAGAGCGCGATCCAGGCATTGGAAGCCGTCGGGTTAGGAGACCGGATGAACCATAAAAGTAACCAGATGAGTGGAGGACAGATGCAGCGTGTGGCTATTGCCCGGGCTTTAGTTAACAATCCGGCTCTTCTATTAGCAGATGAAGCGACCGGAAATCTCGATACCCGCACCTCTTTTGATATTCTGGTCCTTTTTCAGCAGCTACATGCCCAGGGGAACACGATCATTTTTGTTACTCACAATCCGGAGATCGCAGATTATTGCAGCCGGAATATTGTCCTAAAAGATGGCAGGGTGGTCAGCGATACTTACAATGACAACATTCTTTCTGCTGCAGAAGCACTGGCACTTTTGCCTGTAAACGATGATTAACTGATTATTCGTATGAACGGAACAAATTTATTCAAAATAGCCCTGCGGGCACTTGCCAATAACAAGATGCGTGGCTTCCTGACGATGTTGGGGATCATTATCGGTGTAGCGTCTGTTATTACGATGCTGGCGATCGGCCAGGGTTCGAAACGAAGTATTCAATCCCAGATCAGTGAAATGGGATCCAATATCATCATGATCCAGCCCGGAGCAGAGCGCCGGGGAGGGGTCCGGTTAGATGCTTCTGCCATGGAAACCCTGAAATTGGAAGACTTCCAGGGAATCCGGGACCAGGCCAGATATGTCAATCTGGTTTCTCCTACAGTGAATAGTAGTGGCCAGGTGATTTACGGAGGCTATAACACGCCTACCACTGTCTACGGTGTAAGTCATGATTATCTGGATATACGGAAATACAGTGTAGCGGACGGAGATATGTTTACCGAACAGGATATCCAGTCCAGCGCCAAAGTCTGCCTGTTGGGACAGACAGTGATCGATGATCTTTTTCCGGATGGAGGAAGTCCGGTCGGAAAAGTGATCCGTTTTAATAAAATACCCCTTATCATCGTGGGGACCTTAGTTCCGAAAGGATATAACAGCATGGGAATGGACCAGGACAATCTGATCTTAGCTCCATACACAACTATACAAAAGAGAGTCCTGGCCATTACCCACTTGCAGGGCATTACCTGTTCTGCTCTCGCGGAAGAATACACGGATGAAGCGATTGATGAAATTACCGAGATCCTGCGGGAGAATCACAAACTACAGCCGGGTATGGAGAATGATTTCCAGATCCGTTCGACCCAGGAATTAAGTGAGATGCTGACTTCCACCACAGATATGATGACGATCCTTTTAGCGGCTGTTGCCGGGATCTCCCTGTTGGTCGGAGGGATTGGGATCATGAACATCATGTTTGTCAGTGTGACTGAACGAACCAAAGAGATCGGACTGCGCATGAGTATCGGAGCCAAAGGACGGGACATTCTGGCCCAGTTCCTAATCGAAGCGATCCTGATCAGTGTGACTGGCGGATTGATCGGTGTACTATTTGGAGTCGGGGCCGCGGTCCTGGTGAATGTGGCCGTTCATTTCCCTATCTATATTCAGCCGTGGAGTATTATTCTCTCCTTTGCTGTATGTACTTTCACCGGTGTTTTCTTCGGTTGGTATCCAGCCCAGAAAGCATCCCGCTTAGATCCGATTGAAGCGCTGAGATATGAATAAGATCCGGCACCTCTTACATAATATTTAATTATATTTGTGAAATGCAGCAAGAGAGAGATCCATACAAAGAAAACAAGGCGCCTACTCCTGTCCCATCCCTTGACAGGCCGCCGATGAAAGGAATGGGGGGGCTTATTCAGATGGCAGCCTGGGGAATCCTGTTTTTTATGCCGTTTTTCTTTACCGGGAGACAGGAGCAAAGTATTACGTTAGAGAGTTATCTTCATTTCCTGAAGATACCGGTCTCTTTTATGGTCATATTCTATACCAATTACCATGTTTTGGTAAAAAGGTATCTATTCAAAAAGCATACGATCCGGTTCATTACGAGCAACATTTTGCTGATTGCCGCGGTGATTTTTATCGTCCATCTCCTGCCTGCCCCTCATGACAGACCGGAGGTGGAACATAGCTGGCAGGAGATCATCGGTTTCTTTCTGGGAAACACCATCCTTTATATATTGGTGGCTGGTCTCAGTGTTGCGATTAAAATGACAAACAGTTGGTATGCTACTGAATCTGCCCGGAAAGAGATGGAGAAAAACCGGACAGAGACTGAACTAAAGAATCTGAAAAGCCAGTTGAACCCTCATTTTCTTTTCAATACACTGAATAATATTTATAGTCTGATCGCTTTCAGTCCGGACCGGGCCCAGGAGGCCGTTCATGACCTGAGCCGTCTGCTACGTTACGTATTGTATGAAAGCAGCTTACCTGAAGTACCCCTGGGAAAAGAGATCGATTTCATCCGTAACTATATTGAACTGATGCGGATCCGCTTACCGGAAAATGTAAAAGTAGAAGTGAATGTATCCCCGCTTATTAATCAGGAAATGAAGGTAGCCCCCCTCCTGTTTATATCATTAATAGAAAATGCGTTTAAACATGGTGTGAGTAATACTCATCCCTCTTTTATCATTATTGATATTATGCAGGAGGAAAAACAGATCCATTGTCTGATCCGGAACAGTTACTTTCCGAAGAATACGGCTACTGATAAAAATGGCTCCGGTATCGGACTGGTTAACCTCCGTAAACGTCTCTCTTTACTTTACCCTGGTGCGGCAGATTTTTCCTGCGGACAGGAAGGGGAGACATATTATAGTAATCTGAAGATAACTCTTCTTTAATTTTTCAATGTATAAGTCATCAGGTAAAAAATCTTTCATTTCATCATCTGACCTGACAAAAAAACAAACACAAACCAACATTGCGTTACAAAATGTTGTTATTTAAGTATATTTACCAACCATAAGTAATATTATAATCTATATTTATATATGTGTGGAATTGTTGGGTATATAGGTAGCAGGGATGCGTATCCTATATTGATAAAAGGATTGAAAAGACTGGAATACCGTGGATATGACAGTGCGGGAGTAGCGCTGATCAGTGAAAGATCCGCTCATCTGAATGTATACAAAGTAAAAGGAAAAGTTTCCGGACTGGAAGCATATGGAGAACGGGAAGATCTGTCCGGAACTATAGGAATTGCCCATACCCGTTGGGCCACCCACGGTGAACCCTGCCAGGTAAATGCCCATCCACATCTTTCGGCTTCCGGCAATCTGGCTTTAGTACATAATGGGATCATAGAAAACTATAATGTATTAAAAGAGAAGTTGCAAAAGAAAGGGTACCTGTTTAAAAGTGATACGGATACGGAAGTCTTGGTGCAACTGATCGATTATATGAAAGAATCGGGAAAACTGGATTTACTGACTGCTGTCCGTTTAGCATTAAAAGAGGTGGTAGGAGCTTATGCATTAGCGGTTATAGATCAGACTTATCCGGATGAAATCATTGTAGCCCGTAAAAGTAGCCCTTTAGTGATCGGGATTGGTGAACATGAATTTTTTATTGGTTCGGATGCCTCTCCAATTATTGAATATACGGATCAGGTGGTTTATCCGGAGGATGGGGAGATCGCCATACTAAGCAAAGGAAAACCTTTGAAAGTAGTAGATCTCAGCAATGTAGCGTTAGACCCGGAAGTGCAGACTTTAGAGTTGAATCTGGGGCAGATTGAAAAAGGTGGATATCCTCATTTCATGTTAAAAGAAATTTTTGAACAGCCGGAATGTATTCAGGACTGTATGCGTGGACGACTGCATGTAGAAGAGAATGAAGTCATTCTATCTGCAATCATAGATCATAAAGATAAATTGATGAATGCTAAACGGTTCATTATTATTGCCTGCGGAACTTCCTGGCATGCCGGATTGATAGGTCGCCAATTAATCGAACATTATTGCCGTATTCCGGTACAAGTGGAGTACGCTTCCGAATTCCGTTACAGCCATACGGTTGTGGGAGAAGGAGATGTAGTGATTGCGATTTCCCAATCAGGAGAAACCGCAGATACTCTGGCTGCGATCGAGCTGGCAAAAGAAAAGGGTGCTTTTATTTATGGTATTTGTAATGCAATAGGTTCCTCTATCTCCCGTGCGACTCATACAGGTTCTTACATCCATGTTGGTCCTGAGATCGGAGTTGCATCCACTAAAGCATTTACCGGTCAGGTAACTGTACTGGCTATGCTCGCTTTAACGCTGGCAAAAGTAAAAGGTACAATTGCGGACGAAACATTACAGGAAATATTACAGGAGCTTCAGGTACTCCCCGAAAAGATGAAAAAGGCCCTGGAAACCAATGAGAAAATAGCCTCTTTATCCAGGATCTTTACGTATGCTCACAATTTTATCTATCTGGGTAGAGGGTATAATTATCCGGTAGCTCTGGAAGGTGCCTTAAAACTAAAAGAAATTTCTTATATTCACGCAGAAGGTTATCCGGCTGCCGAAATGAAGCATGGACCGATCGCTTTGATTGATATGGAGATGCCGGTTGTGGTAGTGGCAACCCATAATAGCCTGTATGAAAAATTATTGAGTAATGTTCAGGCTGTGAAAGCACGGCAAGGGAGAATTATTGCCATTGTATCGGAGGGGGATGAAGTGATCTCCGAAATTGCCGATTATTGTATTGAACTACCCCGCACCGTAGAAGCGCTTGACCCATTACTGACCACTATTCCTTTACAACTGATGGCCTATCATATTGCCGTATGGAAAGGGAAAAATGTGGATCAGCCCCGTAACCTGGCTAAATCGGTTACAGTAGAATAAAAAATAAAGGAGTTCATTTATTTCACTTATTTATTTTCCTATGCATCGATCAGATACATACACAAAGTGAATATAGGATTAAACTATCTCCTGTTAAATACTTATATTATGCGTTTAAGCTGTACCATTGTCGACGATGAACCGTTGGCTATTAGTTTATTGGAAAGTTATGTACAGAAAACCCCTTTTCTCGAATTAAAGGGGAAGTATACCAATGCGGTAAATGCGTTATCCGCTCTTTCTACCGAGCCGGTGGATCTTCTTTTTCTGGACATTCAAATGCCGGACCTGACAGGTCTGGAATTTTCCCGTATGGTAGGTGAGCAAACCCGGATTATTTTTACTACAGCATTTGAACAATATGCATTGGATAGCTACAGAGTGAACGCTCTCGGCTATTTATTGAAACCAATTAGTTATCCTGATTTTCTTCAATCAGCGACGAAAGCACTCCAATGGTATGAATTAATCCGAAAATCTCCCGAGTCTTCTCCCAAACAGCCGGAAGAGAAACAGGAGATAGAAAGTATCTTTATCAAAACAGAATATAAACTCATTCAGGTAGAACTCCGTAAGATTCTTTATATAGAAGGTCTGAAAGACTATGTGAAGATCTATGTGGAAGATGAAGCCAGACCAATCTTATCCTTGATGAGTATGAAATCCATGGAAGAACTACTTCCTGCTAATCGCTTTATACGGGTTCACCGCTCCTTTATCGTTCAGCCTGAGAAGATCCGGATCATTGAGCGGAACCGGATCGTTTTCGGAAAAGAATATATTTCTGTTTCCGACAGTTACAAACAGAAATTTATGGAATTCCTGCAGGAACGATCTCTGATTCCTAAGATATAATAGCAGAACTTCCTTCTTGCGAGGGGACCTGAATTAGAATAGTGTAAGTAATAATTTCTCTATTTCTTTTGTGATTTCCCGTCCGTCACAGTTGTAGTTATTTACAAAAAGAGCAACGGCATACTGTTTGTCTCCTTTGGTAATATATCCGGCATATCCTTTGACAGCACTCATACTACCACTTTTCAGGCGAGCATTTCCCTGCAAAGAAGAGCCTTTCAGAAAATTACGTACGGAACCTTCTATCCCGGCCCGTGGTAAAGTCTGCCTGAATGATTCATGGTAAGGAGATTTTTTAGCCATATACAAAAGAAGATTACAGGTAAATCCGGCTGTCAATTTATTAGTGACTGAAAGGCCACTGCCATCTGCCATATGGAGGTGAGTCAGGTCCAGCCCTTCCGATTTCCAGTAATTTTCAATTACTTTAATCCCTTTACCAAATGAAGAAACTACTTCTCCCGGTTTGGGTTTGTAAGAAAGTCCTAACATTTTAATCACAGCATCAGCAAACAGATTATGGCTTCGTTCATTGATGATCTGTATGATATCAATCAACGGAGGAGAATAGGTGGTTACAATCTCCGTCTGTTTTCCGGGATCCCAACGTCCGGCCAGAGATAACAGACGATAGTTGGTTGCTTCTCCTTCAATTTTCATTCCTTCTTTCACAAGGCTTTCATACAAATATTGGGCAAGAAACAAAGGAGGATCCGGAATATCTCCCCGGAGGAGATACTTTTGGCGGTTAGCCGGTACGGTACCATAGAGGAAACGATCCTCCGAATAAGGAAAGCCGATCACATAAGAACTATCTGTTGTATTTCCGGAAGAAACCAGATAGTTATGAAAGCGAAGTGAAGGAATAACCGGTTCAGTGTCAGCCAACACAGGAGAACGTCCCGGAGCAGCCGTATTCAGGTAAACCTTCAGTATATTATCAAATACCGATAAACCATAACTTCCTGCTCCGTAATAACTTCCCAGATCTTCCACCAGCCATTTAGGAGAAATACCTTCCGTATCAAATATACTTTCATCCGCAATGACCGAACCGGTAATCTTTCTAATCCCGGCTTGCTTAACAGCAAATAGCCATTCAGGCATAAATTCATTCTGGTCGTAGGTATAGGTAGCTCTGTCAGCCGCGAAATGAGCAGAGCCTAATGTCGGATCACCACTCCCTTTGATATAAAGATTGCCAGTCAGAACTCCATCTTTCAGTTCTCCGTCATATAACAACGTAGTTGGAAAGCGCGTCTCCTCTCCTAATAATTCCAAAGCTGTTGCTGTGGTCACCAGTTTCATCACTGATGCTGGTGTTAATTCCCGGTCTGCATCATAGGAATACAGGATATTTCCACTTTCAAGATCTTTTACCTGCAATGAGAAAGAGGCCCCTTTCATCTTCTCTGAACCCACAAATTGTTTTACCGGCTGTGGGATCTGTGCATTCACACCCCAGAGAGTCACTAAAACAAATGTGTAAATCAATATTTTCCGGCGTATCTCCATATTCTTTCCTACTTTCTTCTATCTTTGTAGAAAGCAAAGATAAAAACTTTTTATATGAACTCCCTGTTTGAAAAACCTTTTACGTTTGATAGGGTAACCCGTATCATATTCAGCTTTGTTGGAATTGTTATACTGATTTATCTTATCGCCCTGCTACGAAATGCCCTGCTTCCTTTCCTGATAGCCTGGCTTTTCGCTTATCTGGTACAACCCCTGGTAAAGTTTTTCCAACATAAACTCCGGTTGAAAAGCCGTATACTTGCTATCGGAGCTGTTTTAATAACCCTGTTTTTAGTAATAAGTTTATTAGTGGCGATCGTGGTCCCCTCTATTGCACAGGAAGCAGACAAAACATTGATGCTCATCCGGACCCAAAGTCCGGCCGGTAGTCACATTCCCTTCATCCCGGAATCGTGGGTTGTTTTTATTGAAAATAATGTGGATATTGCCGAATGGATGGATCTGTTCAGCAAAGAAAATATATTGAAAGCAGTCCGGCAATTAGCACCTAAAATGTGGACTCTGTTATCCGGAACATTCTCCATTCTCTTTGGGGCAGCCATTGTCTTCGTCATACTTTTATATTTTATCTTTATACTCCTGGATTATGAAAAACTGGCAAACGGCTGGAAAAAACTAATTCCGGAACGTTACCGCCCTTTTATCGAAGGATTGGCAGATGACGTGGAGATTAGTATGAACCGCTATTTCCGTGGTCAATCCCTGATCGCCCTGTGCGTAGGGATCCTGTTTGCAATCGGATTCAAGATCATCAATTTCCCGCTGGCTGTTACCCTGGGTCTTTTTATCGGATTCCTCAACCTGATCCCCTACCTGCAAACCATCGGTATCATACCGATGGCCATCCTCAGCCTGCTTAAATCTGCTGAGACAGGACAAAACTTCTGGGTTGTTTTCGGATTATCCCTTTTAGTACTCTGCGTGGTGCAATGTATCCAGGATCTGTTTCTTACTCCCCGGATCATAGGAAGAGCGATGGGACTAAATCCGGCGATCATCCTGCTTTCTTTATCTATTTGGGGGACTTTACTGGGTTTTGTAGGTCTGATCATTGCTCTACCACTCACGACCCTCTGCCTCTCTTATTATAAGCGTTTTATCCTAATGGAAGGGAAACCGGAAAAGGGTCCTGAGATCCTTCCTCCCCTCGAAGACCTTTCTGAAATTGACAAGGAATAAGAAAAAAACACTCAAAAGTCTTGCATATAAAAAAATAATCCCTACCTTTGCACCCGCATTACAGAAGTAACGCACAGGATGATTCGCTAGCTCAGCCGGTAGAGCACATCCCTTTTAAGGATGGGGTCCTGAGTTCGAACCCCAGGCGAATCACCAATTAAGGTTTTAAGACCTGATAAACCTCTGAAATTAAATAATTTCAGAGGTTTTTTCTTTTTATACACCTACTGAAAAATGAGAATCTGAGCAGGTAATTGAAGTACAATTTGAGAAGGTTATATTCTCTCCCTGAACCAGTAGGCGAGCAAAATATACCCCCCTCAACAAGCTTTGACGAGCTTAAATAATTAATAATCCGTTAGAACTGTGCTTTTTGTTTTAGTAGTTCTACGTAGGCATCTACCCGGCGCATTTCATCTATGATAGGTATGCTTTGCGGGCATTTAGGGAGACATTCCTCACATTCGGTGCAACGGGCTGCTTGTCGCAGTTTAGGTACACTCCGGTCATAACCAATCAGGAATTCCTTTCGCGCTTTTTTATAATTCTCATCATTGGAACTTTTTAGTAACCGATTTGCGCTTACACAGTTGTTGTAATGTGCAAAAATACCAGGTATATCAAGCCCATACTTGCATGGCATACAATATTGGCAGGTGGTGCACTGGATATAGTCTGAGTCTACCAATATTTTAGTTACCTGTTCCAGGGTTTCATATTCCCGCTCATTAAGTGGTTCCAAAGGAGAATAGGTCACAATATTTTCCTGTACATGTTCCATATAAACCATGCCTGTTAATACGGTAAGTACATGTTCCGGTGTACCAGCGTAACGGAAAGCCCATTGGGCAGCCGTATCGCCGGGACGCACTTCCCTCATCATCGTAAGTGCCTGCGCCGGGACACGTGCCAGACGCCCCCCCAGTAGTGGTTCCATGATAATAGCCGGGACATTTTTCTTTACTAATTCCGCATATAAATATTCCGCGTTCACATTTCTGCCGGTCGCATGTTTCCAGTCCTGGTAATTCAATTGTATCTGGCAGAAATCCCATTGAAGATCCATTGCAAGCACATGGTCGAACACCTTTACGTCTCCATGAAAAGACCAGCCAAGGTTACGGATACGTCCGGCTTCCTTTTCTTTCAGGAAGAAATCCAGCAATCCATTCGTTATAAAACGTTCTTCAAACAATGCGATACCGTCATCACCTCCACCTACGGAATGAAGCAGGTAATAATCAATATAGTCCACCTGCAAATCTTCCATGGATTTGCGATACATAGCTATACCGCTTTCTAATGTATTATTACGGGATGATTTGGTAGCGATAAAATATTTATCCCTCGGATGCCGGCTTAAAGCAATACCGGTAGCCGCTTCCGACCAGCCCTGTACATACACCGGAGCTGTATCAAAGTAATTGACCCCATGTGCAATGGCATAGTCCACTAATTCATTCACTGTTTCCTGATCCACTTCCTGCCCGTTGCCGTCTGCTCTGTTTCTCAGTGGCCACCGCATACACCCATAACCTAAAAGGGATACCACATCACCACTGTGTGGATTGGTACGATATGTCATTTTATCGGTCGGTATCTCTCCCAGAATGCCACCGGAAGCAGACACTTTGTTATCCGGTTTGCAGCCTATTAAATTGGCTGTTGTAAGAGCAGTTCCTGTACCTAATGCAGTCAGGAAACTCCTGCGGTTGATCGTATTTTTGTTTTTATCTTTATTTTCCATGGGTACTCTTTTTAAACTGTATGATGTCTTACATTACCTTCTACATATATCGCGCTAAACGGACGGGCCGGACAGAGATATTCACACGCTCCGCAACCAATACACAGTTCTTTGTCGATAACCGGATATTTCAGTTCCGGCGAGCGGCGCCTACCCGGAAATCCTGCCGGGGACTCTTCCTGCTGTGTTTCCGGATGGACCGGAATAAGGGTGATTGCCTTAGTTGGGCAATGACGTTCACAGGCTGTACATGCCAGTTTTTCAGTATTTACCACGCAATTGTCTTTGATCCATACGGCCTGGCCGATAGCGATAGCCGTTTTGTCGGCCGTGGTGATTTCCTGTATAGCGCTTGTAGGACAAACTTTCGAACACTCCACACATTCCGGGCGGCAGTAGCCTCTTTCAAAAGACATTTCCGGCTGCATAAAGGTGGAAAGTTTGGTAGACGGGCGCAGAATTTCATTCGGACAAGCCGAGACACAAAGCTGACAGGCAGTGCAGTGCTGTTTCATATGTCCGGCCCCTTTCGCTCCCGGGGGAACAACAGGTGTATGACGATGAGGCACCTTCTTATCTTCAATATCTGCCAGTCCTCCATCCATCTGTAGTTGTTGTGCTTTTACCGTGTTTACTACGGCCAGACTTCCTATAATAGATAAAAAGCCGGCCCGTTCCATCCCTTTTGTTCTTTCACCATCCGGCTGCTGGATAGTAGGATCCGTTTTCTCTGCCCGGATAATAGAGGGAGCATAGTTCATCGCATTGAATTTACATTTCTCTATACAATTGAAACAGGTCACACAACGGCTCCGGTCAATGGTGAGGTTCTTCGAATCGATACAGGAAGCCTTACAAGCTTTTTCGCAAAGCCCGCATTTGGTACATTTCTCCTCATCGAATGTAGGGTGGTAGAACGAAAAACGGGAAAGGAAACCTAACATAGTTCCTACCGGACAGATCATATTACAATACGTGCGGCCATTCTTCCATGCAAGTATACTGACCAGGGCCAACGTTACAATCGCTATCCCCAGTACAACTCCACTTTTGATCCACACCTCAGTAGGATAGAACAAGTAGCTGTCTATTGATTTTTCGAAGGAGGCCAGCAGGTTGTTACCCAAACCATAGAGAGAAGCAAAGAGATTATTTGCGATACGTCCATAAGCTGCATACGGATCAAGCAGAGATACGATGATACTAATTCCTGCCACCAGCCCCACAACAAACAGGGCTAATATACCATAACGAAGCCAGGAGATAGCCTGGGAATAGCGGAAACGGTTTTTCTTTCCTTTGCGTCTGCCGGACAGATTAGAGATACCGTCCTGTAATACGCCAAGCGGGCAGATGACAGAACAATATATACGTCCGAATGCAAGAGTACATGCAGTGAGGATAAGAAGTATAATCACATTGACAGCCAGGATAGCCGGAATAAGTTGTATTTTCACCAACCATCCGAACCATACGTGTAAAATCCCTGTAAAGTCCAAAAACAAGCATGTGATTAAAGCAAAGCAGATAACTGCTGCTATAACCCTGATTTTCCGTAGCATAGTTTCTATAATTTATGTAAGCAAATTTGTTTCTGATCATGCGTTAAGATGAAAATAAAGATCCAAATAAAAAACAGAAACAACAAACATCTGGCGTTATCACGAAAATCCTACTACTAAAAACGAAAAATCCATACCATTTTCTTATATCCCGGAAAAATGGATTGAATAAAATAGAAAAGTGTTGCACACACATAAATGGGAAATAAGTTTTATCTTAGTACTGCAGATGTAAACTTACAAGCATACGGTTTCAGGAAAAGCCTGCGGTTAGATGTAGAAATAACATATATTTAATCATACAGAATCTTTAAATTATATAAGAATGAAATTATCAGAAAAACAAATCCGGGAAGGAAAAAAAGAGATTCAGGAATTAACCAACTTCATATTTAAAGAAGAAACTTTTCTGATTGATCTGTTATCGGAACATGTAAATATGAAAGGTGCCATTTTCTTTGAAAGTAAAGAAGCAGAAGTAGATGAGGGTATCATCGCATTTTATGGTTTCTTCTTTACTAAAAAAAGGAACTCTATTATTATGAAGGCGAAGAACAATTCGACGATGAAGTAGACGATTATAAAACTACATTCGAATTGAGACAATACGAAAAACCGGAAGATATTGAAAAAATTGAAAAAGAATTTCCCCTTCTTACCATTGCGCGGGAAATGATATAAATCTGCTCTGCCTGGCGTTTAGCTTCCTATTCACAAGTATACCAGGCAGAGAGACTTTTACACCAATTCTTTTATTTAAGCATCCAAAAAGTGAAATCCCTGGTATCCGGCAAAACCCAATACCAGGGACCTTACTTGTCAACTATTATTTGAATAACATCGGAGCAAATTCAGTCAAATAGATGCGCCAATTATCCCAGGTATGTCCGCCACTACTTTCACGGTAGACATAAGGGAAATTAATCTCATCCATCTTTTTCATACTTTCGATCACGCCGTTATATAAAAAGTCTGTATTTCCACAGGCGATCCAATAGAGTTTATATCCGTTCTTTTTCTGTGTTTCCAGCTTCTTCATAAACTCCTTTTCCGCATTTGGATCCTGATTTCCAGGTCTCATAGTAGTTACTACAGGAGGGGCAGAAAATATACCGATATAATCAAAGGTATTTGGATATTGAGCAGAAATACGGGAAGAATGCATTCCTCCCATAGATAAGCCGGCCACTGCACGGTTGGCTTTGTTCTTCTTTACCCGGTAATTGCTTTCCACAAATTTCAGGATATCGCCAAATGTATCTTCCATACTGGCTACTGCTTCACGAGGTCCCCCTCCCATCCTGGGCTTGAAAAATCCATGGCTGGACTCTCCCGGAGCAGCCGGATTTTGGGTATGTCCATTCGGCATCACCACAATCATAGGTTTTGCTTTCCCCTGAGCAATCAGATTATCCAATATCTGAGAAGCACGTCCCAAAGCGATCCAGGCCTCTTCATCCCCACCTGAACCATGGAGCAGATAAAATACGGGGTAGGACTGATTGCTATTCTCATAACCCGGAGGTGTGTAGATCGTGATCCGGCGCTGGCATTGCAAACCAGGAGAATCATACCAACGGCGGGTGACACTTCCATGAGGTACACCTTTCACCCCATATAATCCATCCCTTCCGTCATTCATAATGAAAATATTGGTCACAGAGGCTACATCCCGGATCTGATATACGTTATTTGGATCGTGTGTTTTGAGTCCGTCCACGATAAAAGAATAGCTGTACAATTCCGGAGTTAAAGAAAAAGGAGTGGTAAATTCCCATAGCCCATTCTCACCCTCAACCAAATCAGCAAATCCGGGACCATCGAACTCTCCCATCGGAGTTTGTACCTTTTCAGAAGGGAGAAAGTCGCCTGTTACCTGCACCCGTATTGCTTTAGGAGCTACATAACGGAAGGCGACCGTATTATCAGGATTAATCTCCGGGGATACGATCTCCTGTCCTCCCCATAATGCCTGTTGGGCATACGCATAATTGCTCAGGATCACAACCACGGCTAATAGTAATAGTTTTTTCATACTCATAAACTTTGTGAATTTTAATTTGTAACTTCGATATAAATTGCTGATAAAGATAATAAAAAGTATCATCGAAACCAGTAGACTTGTAAATCTGTTCCATCCCGGTTATGTTCCATTTCAACATTCTTTGAGGTCCGGTATTGCATTCCGATCTTTACCAGGGGTAAATTGTTTCCGTCGATATCCGCCCTTTCTTTTTTCTCCTTTATCCGGAATAGACAAAGTTATTTTTTACTCATATCAATAGTTTCAGGAATATTTTCTATCTTCATTCAATTAATTTAGGAAGATGAATATACTCATAGTAGAAGATAACAGCAGAATCAGTGAATTTGTGATCAAAGGATTGGAAGAAAGTGATTTTTCCGTCGTATTGGCAGAGAACGGAACAGAAGCACGCCGGCTGATCGGAGAAAAGGAATGGGACCTGATCCTATTGGATATCATGTTACCGGATATAGATGGAATTGAATTGCTGCAATTTATCCGGTATAAAAAAATAACCACTCCCATTCTGGTGATGAGCGCACTGAGTGATGCGGAAGACAAGATCAAAGCGCTGGATTATGGAGCCGACGCTTATCTGACCAAGCCCTTTTTGTTCCGGGAGCTATTAGCTCATATCCATGCACTGACCCGCCGGGCACGGATGCCTTATATGAAACCTGCGGAGATCCTTTCCTGTGATGATCTGACGCTTGATGTGGAAAAACATCTGATCAAACGGGGAGAAAGAGAGCTTAATTTGACTTTCCAGGAGTTCCGGTTACTCAGGATCTTATTGGAAAATAAAGATAAGGTTATGTCCCGTACTCAGTTATTGAACGATATCTGGGGAGTGAACTACGATCCCAATACGAATATTGTAGACGTATATATATCCTATTTGCGCAACAAAATCGATATGGGGGGATGAGAACAAGCTGATCAAAACAGTAAAAGGTCGTGGGTATATGATCCAGACTCCCGAATAAATTCTCTTGTACGATGAAAGTAAAAACACGGCTCAGTTTATATTGCTCTCTGATCTTTGGGATCATCTTTGCCATCATCTCTTTCTTTATTTACCAGGTCTATTTTCATAATACAGAGAAAACAGTCTACAACAATCTTAAAAAGACAGCCTGGATAGCCGCCTGGTTCTATCTGGAAGAAGATGAAATGAGTGAATATGAATTTGAAAAGATCCGTAAACAGTTTGAGAAAGTAGATGCCGGTGTTGTTTATCAATTATATGACATCCACAATCAAATCGTATTCGGGACCTTGTCCAATCCGATCCCGGCAGTTACACTTGCAAAAATACGCACGGAAAAAGAAAGCACTTTCAGGACAAAAAAATGAATTCTGCTATGGTATCTTCTATGAAGATAATCAAGGAGACTTCGTCGTAGTAGCACAAGGAGATAAGACCATTTTAGAGGGACAGCAGCAGCTCCTTTTATGGATACTTATTTCCGCATTCCTGGTTGGCCTGTTTGCTATTATCCTACTGAGCCGCTGGGTAGCCCGCATTGCCTATCGGCCGTTCAGTGAGGTGATCCGGCAGGTGAATAATATTTCCACTCATGACCTGGATATGCATATCCAATCCCCGGGGACCAAAGACGAACTACAGGATCTAATAGAAACATTCAACCATCTGCTAACGAAAATCACCGATAGCATCACCATACAAAAGAATTTTGTCAAATATGTTTCCCACGAATTTAAAACGCCCTTAGCTTCTATGCTTGGGAATATTGACCTTTTTACCATCCGGAATCGTACTCCGGAAGAATACCGGATCCTGGCTGATAAACTTTCCCAGCAGATCATACAAATGGAAAAGATACTGGAAACCCTGATCATTATCTCTGACCTGAAAAAAGAAAATGAAATGGGAAACCAAACCCGGGTCGATGAATTGCTCTGGGAGATTATCCGTAAAATGAAAGATGTCTATCCACAGGCTAAAGTACGGATCAATGTCAACATTTCACCGGAGGATGAAACTTATTTGTCTGTAGAAAAAGACCCGACCCAATTGTGGATCGCCCTGTTCAACCTGATTGATAATGCAATTAAATATTCCCGGGGCAAAAATGTAAGCATTGAACTACATAAAAATGAAACCGGACTTTGCCTGAATATTACAGACCAGGGAATTGGCATACCGGCTGACCAATTGGAAACCATCAGTAAACCTTTTCACCGGGCTGACAATACCGGAGAGGTCCGGGGTAGCGGGATTGGTTTATCCCTGGCACTCCGTATTTTCAAAAAAAACAACATTGAATACAGTATTCATTCCGAGATCAATATCGGAACCCGTATTACTCTCTATTTTGCTTCCTAAAAGAGATTCTCTTTACCCAGGGAATCGCCTGCGGCTCCGCCCTGGGCTACTGCTGGATCCTCGGTGGAGATATAAATTTACAATGGGTAACTTCTCTGAAGTTCCATATGGTATTTTTACACTGCCTCTTCTTACAGAAGAGATATTACCTTTTCAAATGTCTTTCTCTCCTATAGGCAAAATAGAATACCTGGGGCAGAACCGTGAAAGATAGGATCATACAGACAATGATACCTCCCACAATCATAATAGCCAGCGGTTTCTGTACTTCCGAACCCATACCGTTTGACAGGGCGGCCGGCAGTAATCCCATAGATCCCATCAAAGCGATCATCAATACCGGACGGAGACGCTGAGCAATCGCATCATTGACAGCGACCCGTAGATTATGTGTCTGTTGCATCCGCTTTTTCATTAAAGCAATCAAAAGGATACTATTGATAGAGACAATTCCGAAGAGAATAATAAAGCCTATTCCGGCAGAAATACCGAAAACCGTATCAGTCAGCCAAAGAGAAAGAAATCCGCCTATAAAAGCATACGGCATCGTACTTGCTGCGATCAAGGTATCTTTCACCGTTCGGAAATTCATATATAAAAGGAAGAGGATCAGCAACAGGACAGCCGGGACGATCACCATTAAATGGCTGGTTGCCCGCTGTTGGCTCTCAAACTCTCCTGCCCAAACCATCTTATTTCCGGTTTGTAACGGAACATTTTCCCCTACTTTTTTTTGAGCTTCCGCGATAGTGGAACCTAAATCACGATCCCGGATACTAAAACCAATGCCAATATAACGGCTACTTCCTTCCCGGTAAATAAACGCTGGCCCGGTGATAGAAGAAATCTCGGCGATCTCTTTCAGTGGAACCTGCTTACCATCCATGGTAGGGATCAGGATATTTCCGATCTTATCTTCCGTATCCCGGAAATCTTTTTGAAAACGTACCATGATATCAAAAGTGCGTTCATTTTCATAGAATGTACTGGCGGCTTTCCCACCGATAGCCATTTCCACCACCGCCTGGGCATCCGCCATAGAGACAGAATAGCTGGCCATACGGGATTCTTCCAGCTTGATCTGCAATTCAGGCAGACCAATGCTGCGGAATACATTCACATCCTCTATTCCTCTGATATCTTTAATCGTAGCGGCCGTACGATCCGCCAACTCCTCCAGTTCATACAAATCATTCCCGAATATTTTAATAACCAATGCACTTTTCACTCCGGCCACATATTCTTCCACATTGTCCTGGATCGGCTGGCTAAAAGCAAAAATAATTCCCGGATATACATTCAATGCATCCTGCATCTGACTGATCAGTTCTTCTTTGGAGATCTTTCGCTTCCACTCTTTTTCCGGCTTCAGCTCCGTATGAAATTCAATATTAAAAAATCCGGTAGCATCCGTTCCGTCGTTCGGTCGTCCGGTCTGTGTCAGAACAAACTCCACTTCGTCAAACTGACGGAGTTTGGCTTTCATTTCCTGAGTAATACGTACCGATTCATCCAGATTGATACTATTAGGTAAAGTGGCTCTTACATAGATCGCACCTTCGTTCATATTCGGAATAAACTCCACCCCCCAGAAACTGAAACGAACAGCACAAACCATCAGGAGGCAGATAAAAGCCACGATTGTACCTTTCCGGTAGCGAGAACTAAACTCGAACATCCGGTATAGGTGAGTGATAAAGAACCGACTGATCGCATTTGTTTTTTCTTTGATCGGTTTATTCAACAAGATCTTACACATTACCGGTACATACGTCAAAGAAAGGATCAGCGAACCTAACAATGCATATCCCAGTGTAAATGCCAGCGGAGAGAACATCTTCCCTTCCACTTTCCGGAAAGAGAAAATCGGGAAAAGAGCAACCATCAGAATGATCTGGGCAAAGAAAATGTGAGAAGCCACACTTCCTGCGCTTTTTTTGATCAATCCCCCCCCTTCAAAGAAGAAGAGAAACGGGCTCCGACTGCTTCCGAACGTTTTTCCATCGCAACGAACACTACCTCCACGATCACTAATGTCCCTTCCAGCAATAGACCAAAGTCCAGCGCACCCATCGAAATAAGATTGGCCGGCAATCCCTGAATACGCAACATAATAATAGCGAATAAGAAAGAGAGTGGAATGACGGAGGCAACAATAAAGGTGGTACGCCAGTTAAACAAAAATATAAAGACAATCAGGGAAACTAACAGGATCCCTTCGATCATATTTTTCAAAACTGTACTGACTGTTGCATCTACCAGTTTAGTGCGATCCATGAAAGGGATGATCTTCACATTGTCTGGTAGGATTCGTTCATTCAGTTCGTCAATCTTGTCTTTGACCCGTTCGATTACCTCACCCGGGTTCTGCCCACGAAGCATGATTACAATTCCCTGTACCACATCATCTTCATCATTCAGCCCCACCTGTCCCAGACGTGGCTTGGAAGAGACACTGACAGTAGCCACCTGCTTCACACGAATAGGGGTATCCCCCTTGACCTCAATCAAAATATTTTCAATATCCTCAATACTTTCCAACAATCCGATCCCCCGGACCACATATGCCTGGCTACCCTTCTGAATGATATCACCACCCACATTAATATTGCTGCTGGCGACTGCTTCATATACCTGCAACGGAGAAAGGTCATAATTGATCAGTTCTGCCGGATTCACCTTGATCTCAAACATTTTTTCCTCCCCGCCAAAGCTGGCAATCGTAGCAATTCCCGGAACCGAAAGCAGTTCCCGCTCGATCACCCACTCATGGATTGCAGTGACTTCGCGGATCGGCAGATCACTCTCCACAATATACCGGAAAATCTCTCCGGTAGCACCTGAAGGGGGTTCAATCGAAAGATCCACTCCTTCCGGAAGATCTATATCCTGCATCCGGTTAGAAGCATACTGCTGGGCATAAAAATCATCTACTCCATCTTCAAACAGGACGGTCACCACTGACAGGCCAAACAGAGAGGTAGACCGGACATCCGTTTTTCGGGGAATCGTATTCAGTTGCTGCATAATGGGCAAGGTCACGAATTTTTCCACCTCTTCCGCACTACGTCCCGGCCACTGGGCAATGATCTGTACACGGGTATTGGTTACATCCGGATAAGCTTCAATCGGTGTGTTTTTATAGCAGATGATCCCACCTATCAATAAAAGCACCGTCATAAACAGTACCAGGATATGATTCCGGAGAGCAAAAGCAATGATATTTTCAACAAACTTATGCATGTCTTACTTTCCTTTTAATTCTGAATAGATCAACAACTGATTTTTAGCCACTACCTTATCACCCACCTCCAAACTTCCGGTCACAAAAGTCATATTATTACTATGTCCTACCGGAAAGACCTCCCGCATAGTAAATTGTCCGTTTCCCTCTTCCACGACCACATAGTAAGTATTATTGTCAAAAATCAATCCGTCGGAAGGGACAGCCACTTTTTGTTCCCCATAGACCTCTTTCAGTTTGATCACGACGGACATTTCCGGTTTCAGTTTCAATTCCGGATTAGCCAACACGATCCGGGCCTTTAAAGCCTTATCTTCCGGATCAAAAACCTGAGAAAGAGCCGATATTTTTCCCGGAAATTGCTCTCCCGGATAAGACAGGGTCGTGATTACGGCCTCCATCCCTTCCCGGACAAAAGACAAGTTACTTGCATATACATTCGCAATGATCCACACCGAACTGAGATCTGCTACCGTAAAGGCGGGTTCCCCTTCTGCTGATACCGTACTGCCACTGGTAACCTCTTTGGTGATGACATATCCGTTTACCGGACTGGTCACTGAAAAAGTTCCGTTTCCTTTGCTGGAACCATATACGGAAATATCCGCTTTCAGTTTAGTTAGCATAGCTTCCGCCTGGCGAACCTGGGACTCCGCTTCCAACAATTCTCTTTCCGACAGCATTCCATCCGTATGCATGGATTGAGCGGTCTTCAACTCCCGGCGGGCAATGGCCAGTTCCGATTCAGCATTGACCAGCTCCGCTTCCAGCGTACTTAATTCCGTACTACGGATATCCATTAATTTCTGTCCTTTATTTACTTTATCTCCCAGTGAAAAATAGGTCCGTTCAATCACTCCGCTAACCAATGGAATATAGGCTACGGTTTTATCCGGATCACTGATCACCTTTCCAGTCAATGTCATGTCTGTTTCGTGATCTGCCTGGATCACTTCCACAGTTTTTATATGGGGTAAAAACTGCTGATTGATCTTATTTTCTCCACCTGCACCAGTGCTCTCTGTATGATTACAAGCAGTCATCAGGTAAAGACAACAAACGGGAAGAAGAATGGAAATCTGTTTTTTTATCATGGATCTTTTTATTTTATATCTGTTCCAATGGTATATTGTAGCTCTTCTAATTGCCTGGAAAGGTTTTTAGAGGCATTCAGCATAGTCTCTTTATTACTTTTATAAGCTTCCATAAAATCTATATATTCCAGCATGCTGATATTTCGTTCCATCAGGTTACGAGTATAGACCTCCATCATCCCATCCAGTTCATCCAATAATGGATTTTCCACAATCCGGCTATGGAAACGATACACTAAGGAATAGTTATTGAATGCTTCCGCAATCTCATTCCATACAATATTTTCCTGCTGGCGGACCTCCAGGCGGCTCTGCTCTATTTGTATACGGGCAGCTTTTATATTTCCCTGATTACGGTTCCAGAAGGGTAGATCCACACTGACTCCGAACCCGATAAAGTCTTTCCAGACCCCTCCATAACGATCATAATTCGCACTGATCGTCAAATCCGGTACCCGTTGTGCCCGTTCAAAGGCGAGGGATCTTTCCATCAAGCTGGTTTGCAAGCCGGCCAGCCTGAGATCCGGACGATGATCAGTCGCCAGATCGATCAACTCTGCCAATGCCAGTTGTTCAGGATCGACCTTCTCCTGTTGGTCAGATATTACTTCCACTATCACTTCCGGAGGTAAATGAAGAAGTACTTTTAAATTCTTTTGTAAAGCATTCCACTCCGTCTCTACTTCCATCTTTTCGTTATCGATCTCAAACAGAGCAGACTGAAGACGCAGCCATTCACTTTTTGCCAGATTTCCTTCTTTTACCTGGCGGGCATACACATCTGTCAACTGTTTTAAAGAATGACTTTGATGGCCCAATACCTCCTTATAAGATTGGGCAAACACCAATTCATAGATAGAATTACGGAGTTCAGTTTTCAATCCTCTCAACACCTCTTCAAACTGAGCGATCGCCATTTCTTTGGAAACTTTTTCCATCCGGACTAATTTACCCCGTTTATTAGCTGTCCGAATCAACTGGCTAAGTTCCAAACTAAACTCGGTATTCTTCCCAAAAGAGCCGAATAGAGGAGGGATCATTACATCCTCTCCTTCCCGCTGGGAACTGGTACTCCACAAATTCACCTCACTAATGGAGAGACTGGGATTTTCCCATAACTTAGCCTGTACAATCGCTGCCTCAGCCACATCAATATTCATCTGTTCTGCTAACAGTTCCAGATTTTGAGTCAGAAAAAGACCTTCTATCTCTTTCTGTGTAAGACGGATTATTTTGTTATCAAGGGCGAATAAAGAGGTAAACAGGCAAAGACATATCAACACACAAGAATATCTTCTCATTTTATTTTCAGATATATTGTTTTCAAGGTACAAAGATATTCCTATCCCGTCAGATCCGCCAGCAATAGAGGTTAGACCTCTATTAAAGATACATTAGAAGTAGATTAAAAGAGATCCTGAAAAATCCCGGATAAACATTCTCAGGAAATAGACATACCACTTGTATTATATTAATTTTCATGTACCTTTGTAACAGATTTGGGTGTCATGAATCCAGTTACTACGGAGGAGTGATGAAAAGGGAACCGGGTGCAAATCCCGGACAGACCCGCTGCTGTGAACCCTGCATAATTTTTGGATACGACTCAATGCCACTGGGAAGAATTGAAAAGGGAGAATGGGAAATTAAAAGAAAAAGTAATTTTCAACTTTCGAATTCAATTAATACCGGGAAGGCTTTCCAAAAATAGGGTAAGTCAGAAGACCTGCCGAAATCATTATTAATTTAAGGCTCGCGGTTTAGGCTTAAATGAAACAAGAGACATCGATGGTGTGTCCTTTTCATCCTATACTAAAGGTAATTGTATAATTTTAAACAGTCAGACGACTATGTTTAACCCGGTCGTATTTGTTTCCCTGGGACCCGGGGAGGCGGATTTAATTACCATAAAGGGGTTGAAGCACTTACAATCAGCTCAACTCATTTATTGTCCTGCTACTACTTTACCCAATAATAAAGTCACTTCCAGAGGATCGGCCATCCTCTCCGAGTTAGGAATAGAGGCATCTAAAATAGATCTTTTTCAGGTCCCTATGAGTAAAAATCGGGAATTAGCTCTTCAGGCTTACCGGGAAATTACGCATAGGATCATTCAAAAACACCAGGAAGGCCTCCGGATCGCTGTTACTGTGGAAGGAGATGCCGGTTTTTATTCTTCCGTTCATTATATTATGGATGAATTACGGGAACGTCACATCCCTGTCAGCCAGATAGCGGGCATACCTGCTTTTATTGCCTGTGAGGCAACAGCCGGTATCCATCTGGTAAAGCAGGAAGAACAACTACAGGTAATACCGGGAGTCATTGCATTCGAGTCTCTGTTAAAAGAGATCCGGGAAGGAAAAGTGCTGGTGATCATGAAAACCTCCCAGTGTGAAACGGTGATCAAGCAGGTCATGAGGGAACTTCCGGACCATACTTTTCACTACTTTGAAAATGTAGGGGTCAAAGAGAAAGAATTCTATACCACAGATCACCGTCAAATCCTCGAACGGGCTTTTCCCTATTTCTCTTTATTAATCATTCGCCCCTAACCCACTTGAAAAACATGAAACAGAAATACAGTCTTTTTTTATCCTATTTGGACTTTGTCTGCTTTCCGGTTGTGTCAATCAACATACAAAAGTGAACAGGGAAACACTTCCTTCTTCGAAGGGACAGACTAAACAGATCCGCTACGCCCGGGGATTTAAAATAGTGGAATTTCCTGGTTACAGATTAGTAGATATAGAGGATCCGGTAGGGGAAAGTGATGTGATCTATAAATATGCCTTTGTAGATCGTGACGAACCGGTTTCGGGAATTCCGGACGGATATGAAGTGATTGAGGTTCCTGTCCGGAAAGTAATCTGTATGACCTCTCTCCAGCTTTCGAATTTTATTAAATTAGAGGAACTGGACAAAGTGGTGGGTATTACAAGCACCCGTTTTCTTTTCAATTCCCGCATGAACGAACAACTCAGGCAGGGAATTACTTCCAAAATTGGTATTGAAGGCAATTTTGATACAGAAACGATATTGGCATCCGATCCTGACATCATATTAGTCTCTCCTTTTAAACGGGGAGGATATGAAACAATCCGGAACTTGGATATTCCTCTGGTCAGTTTTCTTGGCTATAAAGAGACCTCTCCGCTCGGACAGGCAGAGTGGATCAAATTTACTGCCATGTTATTAGGAGTGGAGGAAAAAGCGGAAAAACTGTTTGGAGAAATAGAAGAAAAATATAATTCCCTGAAAGCATTGGCAGCTTCTACAGATAGCCGTCCAGCCGTAGTGAGTGGAGAGATGCATTCCGGGAATTGGTATGTTGTCGGAGGAAACAGCTACCTGGCTCAGTTATTCAGGGATGCAGGAGGAGATTATTTCCGGAAGAACGATACAAACTCCGGAGGATTTTATGTTGATTTTGAAACGGTTTATTCAGAAGCGGCCGGTGTGGATTACTGGCGGGTAGTCAACAGTTTTAACGGAGAATTCACTTATGAAGCACTCCGGCAGAGCGATGCCCGGTATGCAGACTTTAAAGCGTTTCAGGAAAAGCAGGTCATCTATTGCAATCTCCGGCAAAAACCTTTTTACGAAAATACTCCGGTAGAACCGGAAGTTGTCCTGGCAGACCTGATCCGGATCTTCCATCCTACTCTACTGCCTGAACATATTCCTGTCTATTATGACTTGTTGAAATAAACCTATGAAACGATCCTTTTTACTACTCATCCCGGTGTTGCTATCTATTCTGATCTTCTTCCTGTTGAATCTGGTCCTGGGTACGATCTCTATTCCAATACATGCTATCTGGAATATCCTATGGGGAATAGGTGAAGAACCAGTCGTATGGGAAAATATCATCTGGAAATCCCGCTTTCCGCAGACCCTGACAGCACTGGTAGCAGGTGCCGGATTATCCATAAGCGGATTACAAATGCAAACTGTTTTCCGTAATCCTCTGGCAGGCCCATCCGAATTAGGGATCAGTTCAGGAGCCAGCTTAGGAGTCGCTTTTATCATTTTGTTATCCGGGACAATTGGTTCAACAGCGCTTAGTAAATTAGGTTTTTTCGGGGAAGTAGCAATCTCGGTCGCTGCGATCACAGGTGCGATGCTGGTGATGGCTATTATTATCGCTATTTCCCGGAAGGTGCGGGGAAATGTAATTCTACTGATCATTGGAGTGATGATCGGATATATTGCCACAGCAATTATCGGAGTTCTGAAATTCTTTAGTAATGATGAAGACGTAAGAGCCTATGTTATATGGGGATTAGGAAGTTTTTCCAAAGTGTCCGGGAATCAGGTCTATACCTTTGTAGGGATCATGTTCCTATTGATTCCTCTTTCTTTTCTACTGATCAAAACATTAAACCTGATGTTATTAGGTGAAAGTTATGCCCGGAACTTAGGATTAAATATCCGGCAAGCCCGTCTGTCTGTGATTTCCTGTTCCTGTATCCTGACTGCCATTATAACGGCTTATTGCGGACCTATCGTATTTCTTGGGCTGGCTGTTCCCCATTTGTGCCGCACCATCTTTCAGACTTCTGATCACCGCCTCTTGGTTCCTGCTGTCACGCTAACAGGTGGAGCACTGGCGTTGATCTGTAACCTGATTGCACGTTTACCCGGTTTTGAGGGAGCGCTACCAATCAACTCGGTGACTTCTCTGATCGGTGCTCCGATCGTGATCTCTTTCCTCTTTGGTAAACGGAAAAATGAAATAAATGAACATGTATGAAAAAGCAGGAAGAGACGATTAAAATAAAAGACCTTTCTATTGGCTACCTCTCGAAAAAACAGAAGAAAGTAGTAGCCGGACAGATCCGGTCCACTATTTTCTCCGGAGAGTTAACCTGCCTGTTAGGGGGAAACGGAGTGGGAAAATCTACCCTGCTACGGACATTGTCCGCTTTCCAGCCAAAACTTTCCGGAGAAATCTTTATCCAGGGCAAAGAGATAGGTTCCTATAAAGAGAAAGAACTGGCCCGGGTGGTCAGTGTGGTACTGACAGAGAGATTGGATATCAAAAATATGACAGTGACAGAATTAATCCGGTTAGGCCGTAGTCCGTACACTGGTTTCTGGGGAACGACTTCCCCGAAGGATGAAGAGGTGATCCGGCAGGCCATTTCTCTTGTTAAGATCGAGGAACTGACTGCCCGGATGGTTCATACGCTCAGCGACGGGGAACGGCAAAAGGTCATGATCGCCAAAGCACTGGCTCAGGAGACGCCCGTGATCTTTCTGGATGAACCTACGGCATTCCTTGATTTTCCCAGTAAAGTAGAGATTATGCAACTACTCCACCGGTTGACAAGAGAAACAAATAAAACGATATTTCTTTCTACCCATGACCTGGAATTAGCCTTACAGATCGCGGATAAGATCTGGTTGATGGATAAACAAGCGGGAATACGGACAGGCACCCCGGAAGATCTCTCCCTCGATGGAAGCCTGAGTCGTTTCTTCGCCCGTAAAGGGATCCTTTTTGACCAGGAAACCGGCCTGTTCCGGGTAGTTAACGAATTCCATAAACAAATCCGGCTTTCTGGCCACGGCTCCCGGTATGCTATGATCCGCAAAGCCCTTCAACGCAATGGAGTACAGGCTTCACGCCGGATAACATCAGAAAATTATATTAATATACAGGGGGAAGAGATACTGGTGTCTTTACAGGGGAAAGAACCAGTGCTGGTAAAAACCATTGAAGAATTACTGGAGACTGTCTTATCTCTCTGTGAACAACCAGCGCCATCCTGTTAAAAGTGAGTCTATGATTTTGATATTTGGAGGTACAACCGAAGGCAGATATGCCGTGAAAGTATGTGAAGAGGCAGGGAAGCCCTACTACTATTCTACTAAATCCGCCAGCCAGGAAATCCAGTTGGTAAACGGAATCCGGCTGACAGGTGGTATGGAGTTGCCGGATATGGTCCGGTTCTGCCGGGAAAAGGAGATCCGGCTGGTCATTGATGCGGCTCACCCGTTTGCCACGGAACTTCACCGGAACGTTGCGGAACTTTCCGGACAACTTCACCTCCCGTTGGTTCGCTATGAAAGGATCTATCCGGAGGACCCAGATGATATACTCTATTTTCAAACCTATGAGGAAATTATTTCCTACCTGAAAGAAAACCGGATTAGGCATCCTCTGTTTTTATCCGGAGCCCATACGATCCGGAAATTTAAACCTTACTGGGAAGAGCAACCCTGCATCTTCCGCATTTTAGACCGGGATGAATCCAGGGAAATAGCCCGCCAGGAAGGTCTACCTCCGGAAAGGATCATTTATTATAACGGAGAAGAGGATGAAACCGCTCTTTTCAAAGGGATCCAGCCATCTGTGATCATCACCAAAGAGAGTGGAAAATCCGGAGGATTTATGCAGAAAGTAAATGCGGCAAAGCATTTGCAGATTCCGGTATTGGTTATCCGCCGCCCCACATTTCCTTTGCCATGCCCTACTGTTCAGGGAGAATATGGTCTCAGAAAGGAGATCGAACGCTCTGTCCCTGACTTTTTCCCTCTTCGTACGGGGTACACGACAGGTAGTTGTGCCACAGCAGCTATCAAAGCAGCACTGATCCATCTCCTATCCGGAAAAAATCCGATCGAAGTAACGATTACTCTTCCCGCCGGAGAATCCATACGGATCCCGGTTTACACTTCCTATGTGGAGAAAGAAACAGGATTCGCTACCGTTATAAAAGATGCGGGAGATGATCCGGATATCACAAATGGCTTGCCCATCTGTTCCGCTGTCCGTTTCCTGCCGGATCAAAAAGGAGTCTATATACATGGAGGGGAAGGAATAGGAACCGTTACACTCCCCGGACTCGGACTGGAGATAGGAGCGCCGGCCATTAACAGGGTTCCACAGGAAATGATAAGAAAAGAAGTTACAGCCACCTGGGAACACTTCCACGAATATGTGCCGGGACAGCCGGAAATGCCTGGAATAGAAATCACGCTTTCTGTACCGGGAGGAGAAACAATTGCCCAACGAACATTTAATCCTAAATTAGGAATTACCGGAGGGATCTCTATTATCGGGACCTCCGGTATCGTCCGCCCCTTCTCTTCCGAAGCATTCATACAATCCATCCGGCGGGAAATGGAAGTCAGTAAAGCGATTGGATGTCATCACATCGTGATCAATTCCGGGGCAAAAAGCGAACGAATGATCCGGCAACAATTTCCGGATCTTCCTCCTCAGGCATTTATCCATTACGGAAACTTTATCGGAAAGACATTGGAAATAGCCTCCACACTTCACTTCCGTAAAGTCACGTTAGGGATCATGATCGGAAAAGCGGTCAAACTGGCTGCCGGTGCACTGGATACCCATAGTAAAAAAGTGGTAATGGATAAGGATTTTTTGGCAGAACTGGCCCGGCAGGCTTCCTGTCCGGACACGGTCATTCAGGAGATCAGGGATATAACTCTGGCCCGTCAACTCTGGGAGATCCTGCCGGATGAAAAACATCCTTTTTACAGTTTACTCATCCAAAAATGTGGTGAACACTGTTCCTCCTTGCTCTCCAACAGTCAGTTAGAAATCCGGTTAATTAACGAAACAAATGACTGAACTCAGTAGCATATAGCCGGGACAGTCCCTGACGGTTGCCAATGGCTTCTCCAACAACGATCATCGTGGTCAAAGTCAACTGGTTTTCTTTGATGATGTTTGCCAGATCTTTTAGTTTCCCTGTATAAATGCGTTCGTCTTTCCAGGTAAGTTTATAACAGGCAGCTACCGGTGTTTCAGCGGGATAGTGCTCCAACAGTTCCCGCTGCACTTCCTCTACAATACCAGCACTCAGGAAAATGCACATGGTGCTTTGGGAGCGGGCCAGTAAAGAGAGTTTTTCCTTTTCAGGCATGGGCGTACGTCCTTCTCCCCGGGTCAGAATAATGGTCTGTACTTTTTCCGGGATCGTGAACTGGGAACGTAAGGCCGCTGCGGCTGCCTGAAAAGAGGAAATTCCAGGTGTGATGTGATAAGACATCTGATATTGATCAAAAAAGGCCATTTGTTCCTGGATAGCTCCGTAAATACATGGGTCACCCGTATGGAGACGGACCACTAATAAACCTTTATCATAAAATTCTTTCATCCATTTAAACTGTTCTTCCAAATCCATAGAGGCGGAACTTATGACTGTAGCGCCCTCTTTTGCATACCAGGTAAGCTCTACCGGGACCAGACTTCCCGCATATAGAATAAGATCTGCATTCTCCAGGAAACGACGACCTCTGACGGAAACCAGCTCAGGATCCCCGGGACCTGCTCCCACAATCTCAACATGGCCTTTTCCACGCAACACTCCTTGTTGGATGGCAACAGCAAATGTAAATTCATTTCCTTTGGTAACGGACCCTTTCTGCTTTTCTAAGATCAGCCGTCCACCGTTTGCGCTTTTAATAGCTGCCGGTTCGGAAACTCCCGGGACAGAGGTAACCTCCTCTACTTTCCGGGAAGGATTAGGGACAGAGACAGGTCTTAATTCCTCTGCCATATAAATCCGGACAGGAAGATCACCGAAAGAAGATTGCAGGACTGATAATAGCTTTTCATCTTTCTTCAGATCAATGGTTGAAATATCTTTCAGAGCTGCCAAGGCCAAATGATGTATCCGGAATTGCTCTTCTATATAACCTGCGACTCCTTCCGGCCGGCAATCTTTCCGGCAACCTATTCCTATGTGCAAAACAGGAGGATGGTAATAAAGGACCGGAATTGTAACTTCCGGATATAGATAGGGAGTAACAGCAATCAGGAGTTCATACGAATCAAAGTCAATATCCTGGAACTGATAATAAATATCTACATGCGCAGGACAGGTACGTTCGAGGTAATCCGTACCCCTGTCTTTTATATCCAATAACAACGCAACTGGTTTTTCATTCACAAAAGCAATAATCGGGACATTCAAACTTTTCTCCGTAGTGTAAACTGTCCAATGATAAGTTTTAGCCAGCGTATCTAATGTCCACAGATCATTTCTGTCACTCTGGGTCGTGATCACTGCCTCCCCACCAGTCAGATGAGCGATCTGCCGGGCCAGTTCATTGGCTCCTCCTATGTGACCTGACAAAACAGGAATTACGTACTTTCCTGTGCTGTCCATATTAATAACTGCGGGATCGGTATATTTGTCCTGTATATAGGGAGCTATACTCCTGACACAAATTCCCATGGCACCAATAAAGATCAGGGATTTTACCTGAGGGAATAGTTCTCCGGTACATTCCTGCACCGATCCCATCTGTATACAGCCCGGCAAGGCGGACCGGGTATAAATCTTTGCCTCCGGTAACTCATTTTGTAACCTCCTTGCAATAGAAAGACTACTTTCGGATATTAATATAATAGCTGCAGACATATTTTTTACTGTTAGTTGCTTTTTTCTAAGACGGCTTTTATCACTTCGATCGGATTATGGTCATCTATTTTTATCTGTATACTTTTCTCTATATGCAATTGATTGGAAGAGGCTGCTTCCTGAAACATATCCCGGCTTTCCGCAGAGACCGAATTGAATACAATCACTCCTCCCGGGCGCAGGATCCTTTTTATTTTACATATTATCTCAGGCATCTTCCCTCCGTGTCCCCCAATAAACACTGCATCGGGACAGGCGTAGGCCGAAACATCCGTCTCTGTAAAGTCTCCGGTAACCGGAATGATCCCAGGTGTACCAAAGGTACGCATATTACGATCCAATATTTCTTTTCCCTGTTCCCGTTGTTCAAAGGCATAGATCTTTAGATGTGGAAACTGTATTTTTGCTTCTATAGAGACGGAGCCCGTACAGAAGCCAATATCCCAGAACACCTGTTTTTCCCGGAGATCCAATAAACTCAGAGACAATAAACGGATGGGCATTTTTGTGATCATCCGGGTCCTTCCATCCAACAAATGAAATTCACTTTCCGGGATCCCGAAAGGACGGCTACGGGAAGATAACTTTTCTAACAGGACGTTGTTGGGAAAGGTAAATTTTTTATCAAGGATCTCCTGCAACGTAAAGGCTGAGATATTTTCTTTCTCCGGATTCCCTAACAATTCACCGACTGTGATCTTATAATTATCATATCCATACCTCAACATATACCGGGCAATCGCACAGGGGGTATGCTCCCGGTCAGTCAATATACCGATCTTTTCATATCCTGAAATGAGTGCTTCATCCAGTTTATCCCACGGACGCCCCGTCAAAGACACCACATGCATATCCTGATAAGGGAGTAATAACCGATGGGCGAGCAGTTGCAAAGAATTAAAAGAGGAATATACTTCTATTTCCGCTGTAGGAAGCCGTTTCCGTATGGTATTGGCAAATCCGAAAAAGAGAGGATCCCCGGAAGCAAATACGACAACTTCCCGGCAGGATTCATATTGCCGGAATACTTCATCCAAAGGGGTTACGACAGGTATCCAACGAGATCCTTCCGGCAAATAGGAGCTGACAATCTCCTGATGCCTCACTCCTCCGGAAAAAACTGAATGATACTGAATCATCTCTTTTACATGCGGAGGGAACCAGGGCCTGGGATGATCATCTATACCGATAACAATGAATTTTATTTCAGACATCTCTGCCGGGTTTTAATTGTTCAGCATCATCAAAAGTAAGGATGGCATTTACCAATGTCGCTGCCAGATTACTTCCTCCTTTCCGGCCTTCTATGATTAATTTAGGTATACCGGAAAAAGATTTAATCATATGTTTAGACTCTTTTACATTTACAAATCCTACAGGAGAAGCAATCACTCCAACCGGATTCACCTTTCCTTTCCGGAGACCTTCGCACAATTCCATTAAAGCGGTTGGCGCATTTCCAAAAACATATAAAGCATCAGGATGTTCCTCCATAGCCAAACGAATACCGGCCTGTGAACGGGTAACTCCCTTTTCTGATGTTATCCGATCTACCCGGGGATCGGAAAGATAGCATTTTGTTTTTATTCCCAGACGTTTCAACGCTCCTTTCCGGATGCCGGAACCTACCATAGTTACATCTGTAATAATTGTACGGATTTCACCATTCCGGCAGGCCTGATAAAGATTTTCCACTGCATTTATATCTGCATAGAGTATATTTTCCATCTCAAAATCCGCAGTGGTATGGATCGCATGCAGAAGTGCCCATTTCTTTCCTAACAGGATCTCTCTGTTTTTTAACTCACTTTCAATTTTGCGGAAACTACGGATCATAATATCCTGTCCGACGCCCATCTCTTTATTCTCACTTTCCCGGTAATACCCTCGTGGAGTAATGATCCGGTCTTTCCCCAGAAAATAGGACTGGGAATTTCCAATCAACAGAATCGTAAACATATCAATCTGTTGAGGATCCAACTCTTTCAATGTGGTTACCGTCACCTCCTGCTCATCCCGTCCTGCCTGCCGCACATATCCTACAGGAGTTGCCGGTGAACGATGGTTCAGGAAAAGTTCCTTCAAACGGGGTAACTGCCAGTAACGACCGTTACTTTTAGGATTATAAACAGCCGTCACAAAGTCAGCAGAGGCTGCTGCGGTGATGCGATTCTCTATTTTCTCCCAGGGAGTCATGAGATCGGAAAGAGAGATCACACAGAAATCATGGCCAACCGGTGCTCCTAATAAAGAAGCAGCCTTCTGGAAAGCACTGATGCCCGGCAGCACTTCAACAGAGATCTCACTTTGTTTCTCTTTCTTCATTTCATAGATCAAAGGGGCCATTCCATAGATCCCGGCATCACCTGAACTAATTACACAGACTGTTTTTCCTTCTTCCGCATACCGGAAAGCCTCTTCTGCCCGTTATTGTTCCTTTTTCATTCCCGTA
>Ga0192244_10015_pt1 | contig 98709 bp, 71 predicted proteins | sample Koala_Koa27_L3_FD_131234 | JGI IMG/M metagenome (GOLD analysis project Ga0192244, IMG submission 131234) | Enriched cells from koala feces incubated with labeled cellulose particles, San Francisco Zoo, California, United States - Koala_Koa2-7_L3 ... | reverse complement strand
TTGAGCACCTATTTCCGTATCAATGCCTCCAACACGGGTCAGTTTGAACGGACGTTGATTGTGGCAGATGATGAATCCTATGTGAGTTATCTGGAAGGATGTACGGCCCCGATGCGGGATGAGAACCAGTTGCATGCAGCGATCGTGGAGATTGTGGCCAAAGAGCAGGCAGAAGTCAAATATTCCACTGTGCAGAACTGGTATCCGGGAGATAAAGAGGGAAAAGGAGGTATTTACAATTTTGTGACGAAACGGGGCATCTGTAAAGGCCGGGGCAGTAAGATCTCCTGGACGCAGATGGAAACCGGATCAGCTATTACCTGGAAATATCCCAGTTGTATTCTGGCAGGCGATGATTCTGTCGGTGAGTTCTATTCGGTAGCGGTGACTAACAATTACCAACAGGCGGATACGGGAACCAAGATGATCCACCTGGGAAAGAATACGAAGAGTACCATTGTTTCGAAAGGGATCTCAGCAGGACATAGCCAGAATAGTTACCGGGGATTAGTCAAAGTTTCGCCGCGTGCGGAAAATGCCCGTAACCATAGCCAGTGTGACAGTTTGTTACTGAGCTCAACCTGTGGCGCACATACTTTTCCTTATGTAGATATACAGAACGATACCGCTATCGTGGAGCATGAAGCGACTACAAGCAAGATCAGTGAAGAACAGTTGTTCTATTGCAATCAGCGGGGTATTTCAACCGAAGAGGCAGTGGGCCTGATCGTCAATGGATATGCCCGTGAAGTCATGAATAAATTACCTATGGAGTTTGCTGTGGAGGCACAAAAGCTGCTTAGTATCTCTCTGGAAGGAAGTGTCGGATGATAAATATTTAATTGAAAATGGAAAATGGGAAATTGATGGTTTGCCATTTTCAACTTTCAACTTTCAATTCATATAGTTATGTTAGAAATAAAGAATCTGCATGCCAATATTAATGGCAAAGAAATATTAAAAGGGATCAACCTCTCTGTCCGGGCAGGTGAAGTACATGCCATTATGGGTCCCAATGGTTCCGGGAAAAGTACGTTGAGTAGTGTGTTGGTGGGTAACCCGGCTTTTGAGGTGACCGAAGGAGAGGTAATCTTTGAAGGGAAGGACCTCCTGGAACTTTCTCCGGAGGACCGCAGCCGGGAGGGATTGTTCCTGAGCTTTCAGTATCCGGTGGAGATTCCGGGGGTAAGCATGGTGAACTTTATGCGGGCCGCGCTGAACGAACATCGCAAATACCAGGGACTTCCTGCTGTTTCTGCCTCTGATTTCCTGAAACTGATGCGGGAAAAGCGGGCGATCGTGGAACTGGACAACAAACTGGCCAGCCGGAGTGTGAACGAAGGGTTTTCCGGTGGAGAAAAAAAGAGAAATGAGATTTTCCAGATGGCTATGCTGGAGCCGAAATTAGCGATTCTCGATGAGACAGACAGTGGTCTGGATATTGATGCGCTCCGGATCGTAGCGAACGGAGTAAACCAACTGAGAACTCCGGAAAATGCAGCGATCGTGATCACCCACTACCAACGGTTGCTGGATTATATCAAACCGGACGTGGTGCATGTGCTGTATAAAGGCCGTATCGTAAAAACCGCAGGTTCTGAACTGGCTTTGGAGCTGGAAGAAAAAGGATACGACTGGATCAAAGAAGAAATGGGAGAATAAATATATGAGAGCAGAACAGCAATATATAGATCTGTTTAGCCAGTATGAAGATGTGATCAGACACCACTCTTCCGAAGTGCTGAATGCACTCCGTACACAGGCGTTGGCAGATCTGGAACGTCTGGGATTTCCTGCTGCCGGTAGTGAAGACTATCAGCATACGGATATCAGCCAGATCATGTCTCCTGATTATGGGTTGAACCTGAAAAGATTAAGTATTCCCGTCAATCCGTATGATGTATTCCGTTGTGATGTCCCCAACCTGAGTACGGCACTCTATTTTGTAGTGAATGATTCATTCTATGACCCGGTACAACCGGAGACGGCATTCCCGGAAGGAGTCTTTGTCGGAGGTTTGAAAGCGTTCTCGGAAAAGTATCCCGCCATAGCGGAAAAGTATTACGGAAAAGCAGCAGCCAGTAGTAAAGATGGTATTATTGCTTTGAACACCCTGCTGGCACAGGACGGATTTGTCATGTATGTGCCGGAAGGAGTCGTGCTGGAACGTCCTGTTCAATTGGTGAATATTTTCCGTAGTGATGTGGATACGATGGCTAACCGCCGGGTCCTGATCATTATGGAACCCCGTTCGGAAGCCAAACTGCTGGTATGTGACCACAGTATTGATGACGTGAAATTCCTCTCTACGGAGGTGATTGAGATCTTTGCGGGAGAAGGTGCCTATTTTGATTATTATGATCTGGAAGAAAGTACGGAGTCAACGACCCGGGTCTCTTCCCTGCATGTGAAACAGGCTGCTTCATCGAATGTCCTGATCAATGGTATTACATTAAATAACGGTTTTAGCCGGAATAATTATTATATCGACCTGGAAGGGGAGCAGGCGGAAGCTACGTTGTGTGGTATGTCTGTCCTGGATAAGGAGCAACATCTGGATACCTATTCCTATGTTACGCATGCCGTACCTTACTGCACCAGTACAGAGCTATTTAAGAATGTCCTGAATGACCGTTCAACCGGTGCGTTCAGCGGCCGTATCTTAGTGAAAGAGGATGCACAGAAAACGGCAGCTTACCAGACGAACCGTAATTTGCTGGCAACCCGTGAAGCCCGTATGTATAGTAAACCCCAGTTGGAGATCTATGCGGACGATGTGAAATGTTCCCATGGTATGACTACCGGGCAAATCGATGAGCAGGCACTTTTCTATATGCAGAGCCGGGGTATTCCCAAAGAAGAGGCCCGCATGATGTTAAGTGTGGCTTTCACGGCGGATGTTTTATCGCATGTCCGTCTGGCAGGATTGAAGGAGCGATTACAACTTTTAGTGGAGAAGCGGTTCCGTGGGGAATTAGCCCAATGTGCCGGTTGCAGGGTATGTCAATAAACAGGAAGAATCATGAAGCTAACTCATATAGCTATTTGGACAAATGACCCGGAACGTTTACGGGACTTTTACGTGACCTGGTTTCAGGGAAGCAGTAATGAACAATATGTAAATCCGGCCAAAGGGTTTACCTCTTACTTCGTTACGTTTGAAAATGGGGTTGCTTTGGAGATCATGCAACGGACAGATATTCAGGATACTTTGCCGGGAAGAGACTATATCGGTCTGACCCATTTTGCTTTTTCGCTGGGTTCCCGGGAAAAGGTGGATGAGATGATCGAACAGTTCCGTACGGCAGGCTATACGATCACCGGAGAGCCGCGCACCACCGGAGATGGCTTCTATGAAGGGGCCTTGTTAGATCCTGACGGGAATCTGATTGAGTTAGTTGCCTGAAGAATATATATTACCCTCAATTCTTCTCCGGAAGCGGAAAGCAGGTATGAGAGATGCCTTTTTCAATCTCGAATGAGCTCTCATGCTCCGGATTTGCCAGCATTGATCTCTTAAATTCCGCAGGGACGACACATATTTAGCCTGAGACGCAAGTCCCAGGTCAGGTTCGGAAGATTTTTCGAAGGGTGATTTTTATCTCTTGAGTCCCGCAGGGACGGCACATAATAGCCTGGGACGCAAGTCCCAGGTAGAGAGATCCCCACCCGAGGGTGTGCTGTAGGTACACCCCATCTTATGGAAACAATCGGTTTGTATATACTGTGTCGTGCTTACAGCACTCCATTGACTCCTAATATATGACCTGGGACTTGCATCCCAGGCTATTATGTGCCGTCCCTGCGGGACTTAGGAGATAAAGAGATCAACCTTCGCCAATCGCCCTTTGCCATTGCCGTTCGTAAAAATCTTCCGAACATGACTGATACCCGGGTCTGATTTGAACATGCCCTATCTCAATTAAATCTGCCAGACATGACTGGGTTACACCCGGGGGTATTGGCTAAGGTCGATCTACCATTCACATGGCACTCCATTGGGGGTACTTACGAAAACCATGAGAGTTTTTATATAGCTTCTCAAGAGGAAATAAGAATAAGGGACAGCCTATAGAAAAGGCTATCCCTTAATTTTTTCTATTATAATGGTTTGTTAGTTTTTACCATCGATTACCACTTGCAGAATCCCGGCTGTGGAAGTTTCTTTGGGTTGAATGTGTAAACGGAGATTTTCTATGATAAAAGAGTCTCCGTCGGAGTGGACCAGGTTGAACTGGTCTTTCAGGAGGCTGTAGGAATCAGTACTATATAAAGGGGAGATCTTCCAGTTACCCTGTGTATCTTTGTATTCCAGATGCCATTTTCCGGTAACAGGGTTCTTTCATTATCGTCGTACCAGTAGACGGAAAAGGATTTTACATCCGTGGGTTTATCAAAGATAAATTCAATCTGCTGCTCCTTCCCTCTGGCTCCGGAAGTCCAGCGTTCCATCTCCGTATCCGAAGAACTAACCGGGAATTTACCGTTCATAATGTTCCAGACATTTTCCCGGTTGCTTACATAACTGGCCTGAATATCTTTTAAAAGAACCGGCAATACTTCTGTTTCTTCTTTCGCAATGGTTTCGTTTTCATAGAACCAGATGTTCATGGTAGAAACTCCCCGGTTATTCCAGGCATAGTAGGGAACTAACGTGAGGGACACGGAGGAAAATGCTCCTTTACTATCCATGTAGCGGGCCGGGATGTTCCGGATGGAGGAGATTCCTTGCAATACACCTTCCCGGATGGTGGATACTTCCGGATGGGTGGAAGCTGTAAGAACATACCGGTTTACATCTCCTTCATTATCTATCCCTTCTGCACAATAGACCAACGGGCCGCTGGTGACTGCGATTTTACCTCTGTCTGCCTGTACCGCTTCTATTGCTTTGTTGTAACGTACGGGCATAGGTAAACGTAATTCCACCTGGTCTCCGGCATTCCATTTCCGGTCCATGCAGACAAATCCTTTTTCCATAACCGGATGGGACACTTTTTCACCGTTCACATAGAGTTCCCAATTGACAGGCTGTTTGTCTGTGTAGGAATACAGTGCTCCGGGTACGAACTGGCTGCCTGTCCAGGTGGGTATCCTCATTTTTAAAGAAAAAGATTGTTCTTTTCCGGAAGGAGTTACGGTGACCCGTATCTTTTCTTCAAAAGGATAGGCGGTGGACTGCACTAATTTCACATGTCCGGAAGTCAGCGGGATTTCTACCTCACTCCCTGCATAAAATCCGAAATAGATCTCATTCTCCGTGTGGGCATACATCATGCCGGATAACTGGGGTATCAACCGGGCAAGATTAGTCGGGCAACAGGCTGTGCCGAACCAATGGGAGCGGTCTACCATACCGGCTGAGGCCAATGGGTTGACATAGAAGAATTTGTTCCCTTCCAGATTGACTCCGGCCAGTACGTTATTGAGTAGGGCTACCTCGGCTACGTCCATATACTTCCCGTCTTTTTCCAAAAGGAACATCCGGTGGTTGAAAAATACATTTCCTACAGCAGCACAGGTCTCATTATAGGCCTCTTTGCTGGGTAACTCATAGGGCGGTCCGAAACCTTCGATTCCATGAATAGCCCCTAATCCGCCGGTAATGTGCATACGGGTATCCACAATATTATGCCAGATCCGGTTCAGTGCGGGGGACAGGGTGGGATCACCCGTGAGAGTTCCTACGTCCGACATAGCGGAATATAAATAGACGGCACGCACGGCGTGTCCTACGGCCTCATGCTGGCATCTGACCGGAGCGTGTTGCTGTGCATATTCAGGGGACATCGTTCCTTCACCGTCCGGGATATAGGTGATCCCGCGGATATCAATGAATTTTTTAGCCATTTCCAGATAGAGGGGGTCTCCGGTCACCCGGTAGAGTTTGACCAATGCCAGTTCGATCTCCTGGTGTCCGGGAGCCTGGTTGATAGGTTGCCCGCCATGGTAGCCGGGATCTCCTTCAAAGAATACCTGATTCACATGCTGTGCACTTTTCAGCGCTATCTCCAGCAGGTTCCTTTTCCCGGTTGCCTGGTAATAGGCAACAGCCGCTTCATAGAGATGGCCTACATTATACAGTTCATGGCTGTGAACCACCCAGGAATAGGGTTTGTCTCCCATACCGGAACCTCCCCAATGTTCTGCATCCTGCGAAGATCCCGTGGAGTGGGCCGGATAGAGATATCCGTCAGGTTCCTGTGCACCGGCAATGATCTCTGCGATCTCATCGATCTGTTTTTCCAATGCCGGATCTCTTTCCATTTTTAATAAATAGGCAGCCCCTTCGATGACTTTGTAGAGATCTGACGTGTTAAACCTACTGGACGTTGGAAGTGTTCCTTGTCCGTTTTTCAGATACTCTCCTGTTAGCCGGAGGTCGTTTACTGCTTCCTGAGTCCGTTCAAATGCGACAGGCACCAATACCTGTTTCTGGATTTTCATCCGGTTACTCCAGAACTCATCCTGCAAGGTGACTTTTTCAAAGGAGACGGGCGTTAATCCCTCCTGGGAGTATGTGTACATCGAACTCACCAAAAGGGCTACAATCACATTTCTCTTCATGAATAGAATAAGTTATTAAAATAAATAATACACACAGGACGCTCATACGAAGGATGGGTATGGTTTACTTACTATCCTGCATTCGTATGCCACACAGGGTCCTACACAAATTCTCTTATCTTGTTATTATCATTCTTGTCTTTGACTCTGGGGGTAAATATAACTGTTATTTTGTAAACATTTCTCTCTACGGTTATTTTATCAGCTTCTTTTGTGCTTCAGAAGGGAATAAAGATTCAGAAAATGCACACAGATCAGACAGATCCGGAAGATATATTAAAAATAAATAGCCGTGTCCGTCTGTCTGATCTGTGTCCGCTGTGTGCGAACGATGTTTGTTAGTCGTCGTATTTACGGAATTTGAAATTCAGGTCAAACACTAATTCCCGTCCGTTGTCTAATTTAGCTTCATATTTACGGAACCCTTTGTCCAACCGGACGATCTTATTGGAGGGGTGGTGTTGATTTACATAATTCAGGATCGGCTGAGGGACCACTTCATCCGGAACATGGGAATATTTGCATTTAATATCTTCCCATTCACCGCTACTGTCGAATTCAATATGGGTACCGTTCGTGAAATGAACTTCATAACTTTTATCTAATCCGCCCCATTCGCTGTCCTCCATGACATGTTCAATATCTCCACTTGAAAAGTGTTGTTCTATAAACTGGCGGGCCTGCTCCGGTAACTGGTTGTAATCAATCCGTTTATCATCATCTGCCAACGCATAGCAATGGATCGCGAAAAGGCATATACATGCCATCATGAATCGTTTCATACTTATTCTGTTTTTAATAATTGATAGTTGCTTATCTCTCTCTGTATTACATACAAACAAACAAATCCTATGAATGTTGATCTTTCTATTCCGGTGCACGCTTCCGGCTTCTTTTCACGATGTTAAAAACATCCTTTTCTAATCTGTTTATTTTTTCATATATTTACACTTGTAAAAAGAAGCTATGGAGAGTACGTCAGACCTGAAAGCTTTTAACCAACTGTTTACGGATTATCAGGGACGGTTTATCCGTTTCGCTAATACGTATGTGAACGATGTGGCTATAGCTGAAGATTTTGTCGTGGAAGCGTTACTCTATTATTGGGAAAACCGTCACTCGCTGAACAATGAATCCAATATCCCTGCCTATATTCTGACTATCATTAAATATAAGTGCCTGAACCATCTCCAGCATTTGCAGGTGCGGGAAGCGGTGACGGAAAAGATGAGGGACCATGCGGAATGGGAACTTCATACCCGGATCGCCACATTGGAGGCTTGTGAACCTTACGAACTTTTTACTGCCGAAGCACAGGAAATTGTAGACAGAACGCTGGAGAAACTTCCGGAACAGACCCGCCGGATCTTTCTGATGAGTCGTTATCAGAATAAATCCCATAAAGAGATTGCCGCAGAGCTGGGAATGACAACTAAAAATGTAGAATTCCATATAACGAAAGCATTGAAACTTCTTCGTCATAATCTGAAAGACTATCTGCCCTTTTTCCTACTCTTTTTCGGTTAAAAGAAATTTTTTCAACTTTTCACTGGGGATATCTCTGTGTGAACTGCTTTATATATACAGGTCTGTATGATCTATATGGAGCCGGTAGATACGAAAATCAATGGAAAAAGATATATTATATACATTCTTTGAAGGAACTGCGACGCAGCAGCAACAGGAAGAGGTCAGAAAATGGATGGAGGCTTCTCCGGAAAATGAGCGGACTTTTTTTAAAGAGCGCAGATTGTTTGACATGATGCTTCTGTTGGCTCAGGAGAGAGAGCCGGTAAAAACAAAACGTTCCTTCTCTCTTCCCCGTCCGGTTTTGGAATTATTGAAGATCGCAGCAGTAGTCGCTATTACGTTGGCTGTTGGTTTCTTCTATATGGAACAGACTTCCCGGAATGATCAGATGGCTATACAAACGATCTCTGTTCCTGCCGGGCAACGGGTGAACCTGACTTTGCCGGATGGTACGAATGTATGGCTGAATGCCCGGACCACTTTGCAATATCCTGTCTCTTTCGGAAAGAAGGACCGGCGGGTGGAGTTGGACGGAGAGGCCTATTTTGAAGTGACGAAAGAAGAGAAAAGATCATTTGTTGTTCATACTTCCAAAGGAAAGGTAGAGGTGTTAGGTACCAATTTTAATGTAGAGGCCTATTCGTATAAAGATGATTTTGAAACGACCCTGATGCAGGGCTCTGTCAAGGTTACTTCCGCCCTGGACCCGGCACAAACCTTAGTGTTGCACCCGGACAGTAAAGCTGTTCTGAGAGGGGGTAAGTTTGAAGTGGTACCGGTAGATGATTACAACCGTTACCGCTGGACAGAAGGGCTGATCTGTTTCCGGAATGATTCCTTTGAATCCATTATGCAGGAATTTGAGAAATACTATGGAAAAAGTATCCGGATCAACAATGAGAAAATCCTGAATATGCATTATACCGGAAAGTTCCGGCAAACCGATGGAGTGGACTATGCCCTGCGGGTATTACAGAAAGATATCCGTTTCTCTTACAGTCAGGATGACGAAAATCAGATCATATACATAGATTAGTGAAACCCTTAAAATCTTCTGCCTATGAATAGACACTAACTGTTAACCAATAATGCCGGTAAATGCGCCAACACTTACCGGCATCTGTCAACACAATTATTATTAATCGTATTAACTTCAAATCATTACAAAGGTATGAAAAATAAATCTTTGTCGGGGATGGATTGTCCGAAAAATCCACGATGTAAACAACTCTTTAGAATTATGCGAATAACCATGTCCCTGCTTTTGATCTGCGTTTTCTGCACATTCGCAGAAAATACTCACTCGCAGAACGCAAGAGTGAGCATCCATAAAAGCAATGTCCAGCTGGAAGATATCCTGAATGAAATAGAACACCAGACGGATTATCTGTTCATCTATAATGACCAGGTAAATGTGAACCGTAGGGTTTCCGTCAATGCCCAGGGTAAACCGGTCAGTGAGGTTTTAAATAACCTGTTTAATGAAACAGATCTGGATTACTCTATGGAGGGTTCCCATATTGTCTTATCCGTAAAGGAAAGAACCGCTACTCCTGTCAGTGCTCCCCAACAACAAGCCAGAACGGTCAGTGGGGTGGTAAAAGATTCCTATGGTGACCCCATTATCGGAGTCAATGTGGTGGTTCAGGGAACTACAACCGGGACCGTGACTGATTTTGATGGGCGGTATATATTGACTGTTCCCCATAACAATGCTGTTTTGGTATTTTCCTATCTGGGATATAAACCCTGGTCTGTCCAGGCAGACAGAGAGGTGATCAATGTGACTCTCCAGGAAGATACGCAATTAGTAGATGAGGTGGTGATCGTAGGATATGGTGTTCAGAAGAAAGAAAACCTGACGGGTGCTGTTGCCACTGTGGATGTGGATAAAGCATTGGGTAGTAAGCCTGTGGCAGATGTGGCCAAATCCCTGCAAGGGATCACTCCGGGGTTAACTGTTACTTATAAGAGTGGTAATCTGGGAGGGGATGCAACGATTAATATCCGTGGTATCGGAACCATTATTGACGGGAAGGAAAAGGGAGAACCTCTGATCTTAGTGGATGGAGTACCTTCTGACCTCACCCTGATCAACCCGGAGGATATTGCTAATATTTCCGTATTGAAAGATGCTGCTTCTGCTTCAATTTATGGAACCCGTGGAGCTTTCGGGGTGGTGTTGATCACTACTAAAAAAGGGCAGGCTGCCGGAGATAAAGTAAAATTCAGTTACAGCACAAACTTTGCGTTTAGTAAACCCAGTAGTCTGGTCGGCTTTGTGGATCCGGAGGATGAACTGCCGGTGATGATGTATGCGACTAACCGTACCACTCCCGGAGAAATGTCCGAATCATTTGGTATGATGCACGATGTGTTATTAAAAGGGATTAAGAACTGGAAAGCCAACTATGCTGCCAGCAGAAACAGTAAGAACAAAGAAATGGTCTATGGTGAGGACTGGGAAATTATTGACGGCCGCGCGTATACCTATCGTATATGGGATCCACACAAAGAGATGTTGAAGGACTGGACCCCGCAACAAACCCATAATTTCTCCGCACAGGGACGGATGGGAGAAAAATCCTCCTTTATGGTCTCTTTGGGATATGTCAACCAAAGTGGTTTCATGCGGATCAATACGGACAAAATGAAACGCTATAATGCCAATGTAAGTATGAATACGCAGCTGACCAGCTGGTTGAAAGCAAGCGTAGGAACCCTGTTTACCCGTAAGAACCATGAAGAACCGTACAACTATTATAATAATGGTATTACCGAATCTGAAAAGAACGGTTATTTTGGTTATTATATGCGGTGGGGACAATATTTCCCTTATGGAACTTATGATGGCAAATATTTCCGTCATGCACCGGGGTATATGGCACAGGCTAACATGAATAACAAACAAACAGATATGCTTCGGCTGAATGCTTCGTTGATCGCAGACATTACCAAAGACCTGCAATTCGTGGCGGAATATAGTATCAATAATGAGACCATAGACTGGAATATCAACGGACACTCTATCCAGATGTTGAACTTTTGGGCCGGAGACTGGGATGCAAATGATATTTTGGGGACTGCCTATCAATATCTGGACGTACCGGGTAGTGCAAATGATAAGATCGCGAATAGCCACAGTAAAGACCAAACGCAGGTGTTCAATGCCTATGCCACCTATTCCAAACAATTCGAAGACCATGGCTTGAAGGTGATGGCCGGAACCAACATCGAGAAGAATGATTTCCAGCGATTCTACCTGGAACGCCGGAATGTGATGGATCCTACCATGCCGGATATCTCCCTGACGACAGGGGCACAATATGTGACTAATGCTTCCGAGCTGTTGAAGTCTGCTCATAACGAATATGCGATTGCCGGATTCTTCGGACGTATCAACTATGATTATAAAGGGAAGTACCTGTTGGAGTTAAACGGACGTTATGACGGCTCATCCAACTTCCCGGTAGGACAGCTCTGGGGATTCTTCCCCTCCGGATCTGTCGGTTACCGTCTGACAGAAGAATCTTTTATGGAAGAGGTGAAAACCGTGGCCAATGATATTAAGATCCGCGCATCTGTCGGTTCGATCGGTAATCAGAACGTGATGTCCAATGCCTTCCGCAGAATGATGGATGTACAGAATGCGGAATGGGTATTAGACGGAGCATCCGCACCTTCGGTAAAAACTCCTTCTATTGCAGATCCTAAACTGACCTGGGAAAAGGTGATCACGTATGACATTGGTTTGGATGTTCGTTTCCTGAATAATATGTTCACCTTCTCTTTTGACTGGTATCAACGGAACAATAACGGTGTATTAGCAGCAGCTAAGACATTACCTCAGGGAATTGGGGCCAGCGCACCACTGACCAATGCCGGTGACTTGCGTACCAGGGGATATGAGATCAGCGTCGACTTTAATTATCCGATCAATAAGAATGTGCAGGTCTATGCCAATGTATCTATGACGGATTACCAGACGGAAGTGACCAAATGGAATAATCAGAATAAAATGTTGGGAGACAAACAATTTTATGAAGGAATGAAAATTGGTGAGATCTGGGGATTTGAAACAGACCGTCTGTTCCAGGTATCAGATTTCAATGCAGATGGCACATTGATAGCGGGTATTCCGGATCAATCCGCTTTGATCACCGGGGACTTCTCCTATGGTCCCGGGGATGTGAAATATAAAGATCTGGACGGAGATGGTAAGATCACGACCGGAGATCTGACTGCCGATAACCCGGGTGACCTGAAAGTGATCGGTAATACAACCCCCAGATATCAGTATAGTTTCCGTTTAGGTGCCAACCTGTATAACTTTGATGTGGATGTATTCTTCCAGGGAGTTGGCAAACGGGATTACTGGGCTGCGTCTGACCTGATCCTTCCTCTCTATAACCGTACGGATGCATTATACGATGGAATGCTGGATTACTGGACTGAAAACAATACGGATGCCTATTTCCCGAATCCCTATGTAGGACATGCCGGAACAGCGATCAATTCATATATCCCAGGGTCTAACAATTTTGTTTCTCAAAGCAGATACCTGTTGAGTATGGCTTACTTACGATTGAAAAATGTGACTGTGGGTTACACCTTACCTGCTCATCTGAGCCGTAAGGCTTGTATTGATAAAGTGAGAGTCTATTTCAGTGCTCAGAACCTGGCCGAATTCAAGAGCAGCCGTTTACCGGTTGACCCGGAAATAAATGAAACCGAAGCATCCTGGGGACGTACCTATCCCTATCCAAGAACTGTTTCTGTTGGTTTACAGGTTAATTTCTAACACTCATATCAGTAATAATTATGAAAAAGATAAACATATATATCAGCACGATCTTAATGAGCGGATTGCTGCTCTTACATACCGGATGTAATGATTTCTTAGACAGAGATCCGTTGGACGGATTTACGGATGATACTTACTGGACCAGTGAGGCAAATGTGAAAACCTATGGCTGGCTGTTTTATGACCAGTTCAAAGCCTATGGTATTGCTACCGGAACTACTGCCGAGTTTTATTTTCAGGCCTCCAATATGACTTCCAGTATTAATATCTCGGATGACCTGACGAATAATACATTTCTACCTTATCAGATCAACCCGGGAAGTGCCAATTCAGACTGGAAAGATCAGTATGAGTATATCAGAAGAGCGAATGTCATGCTGGAAAGGATCCCCGAAGTACCTATGGAAACAGAAGCCGCAGCACATTGGGAGGGAGTAGCCCGTTTCTTCAGGGCACTGTCCTATTATAAATTAGTGCAGCGGTTTGGCGATGTGCCTTATTATGATAAGGTGATAGAAGATCCGAATGATGTACAGAACATCTATATTCCCCGGATGGACCGGAATGAGGTGATGCAGAAAGTATGGGAGGATATTACCAAAGCGATTGAACTGCTACGGGAGTCGGATGAGGCGAACTCGGTGACTAAATATGTCGCTCTGGCTTTGAAAGCCCGGATCGGTGTCTATGAAGGTACCTATCGTAAATACCATCAGTCTGCCGATGGAAGTACATTCCTGCAAGGAGCGAAAGAGGCAGATGCTGCACTTATGACTTCCGGTAAATATGCCATTCAGATGAACCGGGATGCGTTCAAAGCGGTCTATAACTCGGAAGATTTAGGAGGTAATTCAGAGATCATTTTATATAAAAATTACTCTTTGGGAATCCTGTCCAACTCGATCCAGGCTTATACCAATACCTCTACGGTGGGTAACGGTATGACGAAAGCGGCTTTCGAAAGTTATGTTTGTGCAGATGGTCTTCCTATCAGTCAGTCACCCTTATATGAGGGAGATAATAAACTGGAGCATGCTTTAGCAAACCGGGATCCCCGCCTGTTGGCAACTGTCGATAGTGAAGGGGTGAGTTTCAGAGGTTCGGTGAACTCTTTATCCAGAGCCAGAAAGTCCTCTACGGGCTATGTGATCCATCTGTTTTATGATGAAAATTCCTCCAACGTCACAACAACCGGACAGAATACGATTGATGCCCCTATCTTCTCTTATGCGGAGGTGTTACTGAACTATGCGGAGGCCTGTGCGGAATTAGGTACGATCACTCAGAATGATCTGGACATGTCGGTAAATATCCTTCGTAACCGGGTAGGTATCACTCCTCTTACCTATGTCAGCGATGAAGTGGTGATGGTAGATGGAGTCACTATTAATGATCCGAAACGTACCAGTGCCCTGGAGCAGATCTCCGGTGTGGTTCCTTCCATCATCTGGGAGATCCGCCGGGAACGCCGGGCAGAACTCATGACATGGACTGCAATTCGTTACTATGACCTGATGCGCTGGAAAAAAGGAGATTACTTAGATCATACGAAGAATCCGGACGTAGCTTTGGGTGTGAAGGGTAGCGCTTTGGCACCAGATGACGTAGCCACCTTGAACGAAGAAGGATATGTATATGCCTATCCGGAGAGTCACCGTACATTTGACCCGGAAAAGAATTATTTAAATGCCATTCCTACGGGACAGATTGACCTGTATGTGAGTGAAGGGGTCAGTTTCCCTCAGAATCCGGGTTGGTAATTAATAGCTGAAAATTTCTCTATGGTCTGTTTCAACATGCGGATAGCCTGACAGCTATGCCGGCCGGAAGGGTATCCGTATGTTGATCCTTCTCTTTCTGTCTCCGGTTATACCTTTAGATCTGTCATCCTAACTATCAGAGACATAAAAAAACTGTTTATGAAACAGGGATGAGCGTTCCTGTTCAAGAACAGTTAGGAGAGGTACAGACTTTTAAATTAAGTAATTACTTTTGTCAATAAACAAAAAAGTGAAATTCAACAAACTAAATTGAATATAGCATGCAGACACATCTGAATTGTTTTCTCCCTTATCAGAACGCTGACCAGATAAAAGAAACTCTTGATTCACTGAGATCATCAGAACTTATTAAATCCATCTATCTTCTTACGGAGAACCGGGAAGTGGATCCCATCGAAGGTTGTACCCTTCTGCCGGTAGATTCTCTTCATTCCACCCATACCATGAAACAGATCGCGGAATTTGCAGATACGGCTTATACGCTGATCTATACGAAAACGGCTGCGTTACGTATGGGGATGTTTGCATTGGAGCGGATGATCCGTCTGGCACAGGATTCCGGTGCCGGAATGGTGTATGCGGATCATTACCAGATCGTGGATGGCGAAAAGCGGAATGCCCCGGTAATCGCCTACCAAAAAGGTAGCCTGCGGGATGATTTTAATTTTGGTCCGGTTCTTATTTACAGGTCGGACGTTCTACAAAGGGCTGTTTCCAGAATGGACAGCGTCTATCAGTTCGCCGGACTGTATGATCTTCGCCTGAAAGTATCAGAGGAAGCGGAACTGGTTCATATCAATGAATATCTATATACGGAAATAGAAAATGATACCCGTAAAAGCGGGGAAAAGATTTTTGATTATGTAGATCCGAAAAACAGACAGGTACAGATCGAAATGGAAGAGGCCTGTACGGATCACCTGAAACAGACCGGGGCTTACCTGAAGCCGGAATTCAGGCCGGTTGCATTTGACCGGCAGCCTTTTGAATATGAGGCTTCGGTCATCATACCGGTTCGTAACCGTATCCGTACAGTCGCAGATGCGATCCGCTCCGTTTTAAGCCAGAAAACTAATTTTAAGTTTAATCTGATTGTCGTGGATAACTATTCTACGGATGGAACAACAGAGGCTATTGACCGGTTCGCGGATGATGAACGCCTGGTGCATCTGATCCCTGAAAATAAGGAACTGGGTATTGGCGGTTGCTGGAATGCGGGTGTACATCATCCCAAATGTGGAAAGTTTGCTGTCCAGCTGGATAGTGATGATGTGTATTCCGGGGAAGATACGTTACAAAAGATTGTGGATGCCTTTTATGAGCAGAATTGTGCGATGGTGGTGGGTACGTATATGTTAACGGACTTCGATATGCGTATGATCCCTCCGGGTGTGATCGACCACAAAGAGTGGACGCCGGAGAACGGACGGAACAATGCACTCCGTATTAACGGACTGGGAGCACCGCGTGCTTTCTATACTCCCCTGCTGCGGGAGATCAAAGTGCCGAATACCAGTTATGGGGAAGATTATGCATTAGGATTATATTTCTCCCGTGAGTATCAGATCGGACGTATCTATGAGGTCCTTTATCTGTGCCGTCGCTGGGATGATAATTCAGATGCTTCCTTAGATATTGTGAAAATGAATGCTCATAATACCTATAAAGACCGGATCCGGACCTGGGAAGTGCAGGCTCGTATCGCATTAAATAAAAAATAAGTGTGGAGATGAGCAGACTATCACAAGAGGTAAGGCAGTTGTTACAGGAACAGGTAACGGTTTGGGAACTGGCCCGGAAAAACTATGCTGCACTGGAAGAGGTACAGGTAAAAACCTTTTCTTTTGGCACATATACGATCCGTGTACAATTCAATCCGGCCCGGATTCAATCGTCCGCTGCTAAAGTAGATGCGAAGTCTATCCAGGAAAGACCCTGTTTTCTATGTCCGGCCCATCTGCCAGACGTACAGAAAGGGCTTCCCTTTGGTGAAGAATATCAGATCTTAGTAAATCCTTTTCCGATCTTTCCGGAACATTTCACGATCCCGGATTATCAGCATACAGATCAACTCATCCGTGGCCGGTATGAAGATATGTTGGATCTGGCTCAGGCATTGGAGGAGTATGTGATCTTTTATAATGGTCCCAAATGTGGAGCATCCGCTCCCGATCATCTCCATTTTCAGGCTGGCAACAAAGGCTTTCTACCGTTGGAGCAGGACATTCGGCAGGTTAGGAAGGAAGCAGTTCTTTCAGACGGCTTGCATACGGTATATAGAATGAGGGAGTATTCCCGGAATGGTTTTTTAGTTGAATCTTCTTCTAAACTGTCTGCCGTTACTTTCTTTTATATACTCTATCATTATCTGGAGATCCCGGAGGGGGAAATGGAACCCCGGATGAATATTCTTACCTGGTATGAAAAAGATACCTGGTACAGTTATATTGTTCCCCGGGATAAACACCGTCCGGATTGTTATTTTGCCGAAGGAGAGGAGAATTGTCTGATCAGTCCGGCATCGGTGGATCTGGGAGGCGTTTTTATTACTCCTTTGGAAAAGGATTTCCGGAACATAACAGGGGAACAGATCAAACGGATCCTGTCGGAAATAACGATCTCTGACAGCCAGATGGATCAATTAGTGAGCAGGATTCAATATACTAAAATGGAAAACTAACAGCACATGAAAGGTAAGAACAAATCACCCTGGGCATGGATACCATCCCTTTATTTAGCCGAAGGTTTACCCTATGTGGCGGTCATGACGATCTCGGTAATTATGTATAAACGTCTGGGTATATCTAACACAGACATTGCGTTATATACCAGTTGGCTTTATTTGCCATGGGTGATCAAACCCTTCTGGAGCCCCTTTGTAGATTTATTGAAAACCAAACGCTGGTGGATCGTGACCATGCAGTTGCTGATCGGGGCAGGACTGGCTGGCATTGCCTTCACGATTCCGTTGCCCTTCTTTTTTCAGGCGACACTGGCTTTCTTCTGGCTATTGGCTTTTAGTTCAGCGACCCATGATATTGCGGCAGATGGATTTTATATGCTGGGACTGGACACCAATCAACAGGCGATGTATGTGGGCATCCGTAGTACCTTCTACCGGATTGCTACTATCATGGGACAGGGAGTACTGATCATTCTGGCCGGTTTCCTGGAAAGTTCTTCCGGAAGTGAGCCGCTTCGCATCCAGGTGGATGCTTCTCCTCAATATACTCAGTCTTCTTTATATATTCCGCAGGCACCGTCTGTTGCTTCTTCCGGGAAAGATCTGCATTTTGTGGCAGACAATGAAATCGTTCATATAGGAACGCAGGGTGTCAGTCAGGAGAGTGTTCAGCTTTTTCTTCAGGAGATCCGGGAACTGAATCAGCAAAACGGATTTATTCCGGTGGAACAAACGGCTGCGGCTATTGCTTCACAGCAAACAGAAGAGGGGTGGTGGAGTCAGTCTGTTTCTGCTCCTTTGGGAAATTGGATACAACGTCATTTCGGAGAAAAGCGGGAGGCCACCGTCTCGGACCATGCAGGAAATGTAACTGCTGTGGCTATCCGTCTGTCCGGTAAACCGGAAGAGGGAAAAGAACGGATACTGAATACTACCATGAACCGGGGGGACAGAAGTATTTCTCTGATCCATGGAGAACGTTTGGTTTTTAATGAATCCAACTGGGATCAGCCTGCGTATATGGTATTTCAGATCGATCCGAAACTAACGACCACAAGTAATGCCGAGTTTAAAGGATTATCCGGAAATATTCCGTTTGCCTGGTCGATTACTTTCTTTGTACTGGCAGGGCTCTTTTTCTTTTTTAGTTTCTATCACCGTTTTAGTCTGCCCAGACCGGATTCGGATCAATCTCATTCCAGCCTGTCCGCCTCTTCCATCTTCCGGGAATTCTCAGCCACCTTCGTCTCTTTCTTTCAGAAGCCACAGGCTGCTGTTGCGATCTTCTTTATGCTGACCTACCGTTTTTCGGAAGCTCAGTTAGTGAAGCTGATCAATCCTTTCCTCCTGGACTCGAAAGATGTAGGTGGTTTAGGATTGACTACAGGACAGGTAGGATTGGTCTATGGAACGATGGGAATTCTGGGTCTGACGGTCGGAGGTATTTTAGGAGGTATCGTAGCCGCCAAAGGAGGTTTGAAGAAATGGCTCTGGCCGATGGCGTTGAGTATGTTACTGACCAGTGCGACTTTCCTTTATCTGGCGTATACCCAGACTGACAGTATGCTCCTGATTAACCTGTGTGTGGTGCTGGAGCAGTTCGGATATGGGTTTGGGTTTACAGCGTATATGCTCTACCTGATGTACTATTCGGATGGAGAACAAAAGACGGCTCACTATGCCATCTGTACCGGGTTTATGGCGTTGGGTATGATGATCCCCGGCATGTTTGCCGGATGGTTACAGGAACTATTAGGTTACTATAACTTCTTTGTCTGGATCATGCTATGCAGTGTGATCCCAGCCATAGCGGTAGCCCTTTTAAAAATTGATCCCAACTATGGGAAAGCAACCAATAAATAAAAATTGTATGAAAAAAATATATCTGGTATTATTAACACTTGGTCTGGCTTGCGGGGTTACTTATGCCCAAAAGATAAAGATCAGGACCGGGTTGGAGGTACTGAAAGAACAGAACTTTAAAATACTGGAAGGAAAGCGGGTCGGGCTGCTGACCAATCCGACCGGAGTGGATAATCAATTGAAATCGGTGATCGATATTCTGCATGAAGCACCAAACGTAAATTTAGTCAGCCTGTTTGCGCCGGAACATGGCGTTCGTGGAGATGGTCATGCGGGTGATCATATTGAGGATATAACGGATCCTCAGACGGGTTTGCCTGTTTACTCTCTGCATGGCAAAACGAGAAGACCGACCCCTGAAATGATGCAGGGGATAGATCTGTTGGTTTATGATATCCAGGATATTGGTTGCCGTTCATTTACCTATATCAGTACGATGGGGCTGGTGATGGAAGCCGCCGCCGAGCATGACGTGGAAGTAGTGATATTAGACAGACCCAATCCATTAGGTGGTTTGAAGGTGGAGGGCGGACTGGTGGAAGATGAATATATCTCTTTCGTCAGCCAATTCAAAATACCGTATGTATATGGAATGACCTGTGGTGAATTGGCGCTGTTCCTGAATAATGAAAATATGCTGTCTAAGTCCTGTAAGTTACATGTCGTAAAGATGAAAGGGTGGAAACGTAAAATGAATTATGAGGAGACCGGATTACAATGGATCCCCTCTTCTCCGCATATTCCCCAACCCATCTCTGCTGTGCTGTATCCGGCATCCGGCATTTTGGGTGAATTAGGGTATGTTTCCATTGGGGTAGGATATACGATCCCCTTTCAATTAGTCGCAGCAGAATGGATACAGGCAGATAATTTAGCCAATAATCTGAATCGTTTGAGACTAACGGGCGTACATTTCCGTCCGGTCCATATCAAACCTTTTTATTCAGTGGGGCAGGGAAAACCTTATCAGGGAGTACAGATCCATATCATGAATTACCAGAAAGCCCGTCTTTCGGAAATACAGTTCTATATCATGCAGGAAATAGCTGCCCTCTATCCGGACAGAGCGGTGTTTGATCATGCCAATAAAGACCGGTTCCGGATGTTTGACCAGGTATCTGGAAGTAATTATGTAAGGGAAGCATTCGCAAAAAATAATCGTTTCGCTGATATCAAAGATTTTTGGTACAAAGAGGTGGAGCCTTTCAAACAGCGTTCCAAGAAATATTATTTGTATAAATGAAAATAGGATCGTTAAAGGAGTTTGCATTCCCCTGGTTCGTTCACTCCTTTAATGACTAAAAATAAAATATATGATTTTACTTGCAGACGGTGGTTCTACGAAAGTCGATTGGCGTGTAGTAGACCACGGTAAACAAATAACACAGATTTTTACGAAAGGGGCTAATCCTTTTTTCCGGACCTCTGGAGAGATCGCGGAAGAATGGAAAGAAGATCTGTTACCTTTTATCGGAAAATATACGATAGAGGAGGTCCACTTCTTCGGAGCAGGTTGTGCGAATCCGGAAAAGAATGCGATCATAGAACAGGCAATAGTCCAGGTGATTCCTGCCCCTGTGATAGAAGTGGGTAGTGATCTCGTCGCTGCTGCCAGAGGGTTATGTGGAAGAGAAAAAGGGATTGCCTGTATTATAGGGACCGGATCCAACTCCTGTTTTTATGACGGGCAGGAAATACGTGACAATGTTTCGCCTTTAGGTTATATCTTAGGAGATGAAGGAAGTGGAGCGGTGCTGGGAAAACTTTTGGTAGGAGCCTGTCTGAAGAATCAGCTGACTCCGGGTTTAAAGGAGAAATTTCTGGAACAATATCAACTGACTCCGGCAGCGATACTGGACCGGGTCTATAAACAACCCTTGCTCAACCGTTTTTTGGCGAGCTTTTCCCCGTTCCTCACACAGCACATTGGGGATCCTACGGTGTATGCTTTGGTCACTCAGGCTTTCCGGGAGTTCTTTATCCGGAATGTGATGCAGTATGACTATCAGCAACATGAAGTTCATCTCACCGGCTCTGTTGCATGGCATTACAGAGAGATCCTCTTCACAGTTGCAACCGGATTAGGAATACGGCCTGGAAAGATTTCCCAGTCACCGATGGAAGGATTGATAGAATATTATAATCAATAAGGGACTGACCAAAAAATTTGGTTGTTCTTTAAATAGGTTACCCATTGTAAGTAGTTACCCCGGCAGGGGTAAAATGTGCATAACCCCGGGTACAACCCGGGGTAAACAAATAATAATCTACAACAACCCTGAAAGGGTTGAACCCGCTTTGGGGTTCATAGATTAGGACGACTTTCTGCCACGGGTTTCACCCGCGGTTATGCACATTCAAGCCCTTCGGGCTTATGATTGGTAACTTTTTCAAAGAACATAAGGACTTTTTGATCACCCTCCTAAAAACAAATATATGGCATTTGAAAAAATAACAGAACAGTCATCCTTATATGATGATCTGGAAAAGAAATCAGTCAAAGAGATCCTGACAGACATTAATCAGGAAGATCAGAAGGTTGCTTTAGCAGTAGAGAAAACAATCCCTCAGATAGAAAAATTAGTATCTCTGATCATTCCACGTATGGAAAAAGGAGGAAGGATCTTTTATCTGGGAGCGGGAACCAGCGGACGTCTGGGAGTGCTGGACGCATCCGAGATCCCGCCGACCTATGGGATGCCCAATACCTTAGTCATCGGATTGATTGCCGGAGGAGATGTGGCACTTCGTAATCCGGTGGAGAATGCGGAGGATAATATGGAGGCTGGTTGGCAGGATCTGGAAAGACATGGGGTCAACGAAAAGGATACGGTGATTGGTATTGCCGCCTCAGGCACTACCCCTTATGTGATCGGAGCACTCCGGCAAGCACGCAATAAAGGGATCCTGACCGCTTCTATATCCAGTAATCCGGATTCACCGATGGCACAGGAAGCAGATATTGCTATAGAGATGATCGTAGGGCCCGAATATGTGACCGGGAGTTCCCGTATGAAATCCGGAACCGGACAAAAACTGGTCCTGAATATGATCACTACCACCACCATGATCAAACTGGGACGTGTCAAAGGGAACCGGATGGTAAACATGCAGTTGACAAACGCTAAATTAATGGATCGCGGAACCCGCATGATTGCTGAGGAGCTGGATCTTCCCTATGATCAGGCGAAAAATCTGCTGTTACTGCATGGATCGGTGAAAAAGGCCATGGATGCCTGGAAAGGAAAATAAGGATTTACTATGAAAAAACACCTGTTGTTAATCTTATTATTCTCAGTTCTTTCCCTACATGCAGAAGAGTTCCGGTTTGCTTTGATTACGGATATCCATATGAAAGCAGATGACTCCTTAGCGTGGCAGGACCTGGAAAGAACAGTGGAACATATAAACCGGACTTCCGGATTGGATTTTGTATTAGTCACCGGAGACCTGACGGAAGAGGGGGATAGAGTGTCGTTGTTAAGAGTAAAGGAGTTACTGGATCTGCTTTCTATTCCTTACTATGCGTTGTCCGGTAATCATGAGACCAAATGGAGTGAATCCGGATCGACGGACTTTGCACATATTTACGGTTCGGAGCGGTTTAACTTTATCCATAAAGGAATTCATTTTTTAGGATTCGGGACCGGACCGGTGATCCGGATGATGGATGGGCATGTGGCTCCGCAGGATATTACCTGGCTGCAAAAAGAATTATCGGCTACTTCCCGGCCTGCTATTTTAGTGACTCACTATCCTTTGCTGCCGGCGGATGTCGATAACTGGTATGAAGTGACAGATGCGGTACGCGCCTTTCCGGTGAAAGCCTTTTTAGGTGGACACTATCATCAGAATAAACAGTTTTTCTATGATGGGATCCCGGCATTTCTGAGCCGTTCCAATCTAAGGGATCCGGAAGATGGAGTAGGTGGATATTCTATTTATGAACTGACCCGTGACTCTCTATTCGTGTACGAACAGAAGTGGAACCAGGAGCCCCGGAAATGGGGTGGTTATTCTCTGAAAGAGGTCTATTACACAAAAGAGAATACCAATTACCTCCGTCCGGATTTCTCCGTAAATGAGGAATATCCTGAGATAAAAGAAAATTGGTTAGCATCTACCGGCAGTGCTCTGTATGCTTCCCCTTGTTTGTCAGGAGATTTTCTGTATATCGGTGATGATGAAGGAGTCTTTAGTTGTTATTCTATTGTGGATGGGAAGAGAGAGTGGAGTTTTCCCATGGGTAACCGGATTGTCGGTACGGCAGATGTGGCAGGAGATCAAGTGGTTTTTGGCTCTGCGGACCGGTTTATTTATGCGTTGAATACGCTAGATGGTAGTCTATGCTGGAAATATGAAGCCAAAGAACCGGTCCTGGGATCGGCAAAAATAGAAGACGGGGTGGTTTATATAGGGGCCAGCGACCAGACTTTTCGTGCGTTGGATCTGAAAACCGGCAAATTGAAGTGGGAATATGCAGGTGTGAAAGGATATGTTGAGACCCGTCCGCTGGTATATAAAAATAAAGTAATCTTTGGTGCATGGGATAACCGGATGTATGCCCTTGATAAAAACAATGGCCGGCTTTGTTGGAGTTGGGATGGAGGATTGACCCGGATGCACTTCTCTCCTGCTGCGGTCTGGCCGGTAGCTACAAAAGGGAAAGTCTATTTTACGGCGCCCGACCGGGTCATGACTGCATTGAATGCAGAAACAGGAGAAACGGTCTGGCGCACGAAAGAATCCATGGTCCGGGAAACGATCGCTTTGTCAGAGGATCAGCAACGAGTGTACAGTAAAACGATGCAGGACAGTGTGGTTTGCTATTCCACGCTGACAGATCATCCGGAACGAATCTGGGTCACGAATGTAGGGTATGGATATGATCATGCCGCTTCTATGCCTGTCGAAAAAGAGGGAGTGGTGTTTGGTAGTACCAAAAACGGGATCATTTTTGCATTGGATGGGAAAACCGGAGAATTACTTTGGAAACACAAAGTGAGTAATTCGCTGATCGGAACAGTCTGTCCTTTGAATAGGGATGAATGTCTCTTTACGAGTAGCAGTGGCCTGATCGGACGGTTAAGTAAAAAGGAACCCTAAAAATAGAACATATGAGAATACTGATTTATCTGCATGTATGGATGATCTGTTTTTCCATCACAGGAAAGGCCGGGCCGCAAACCTGGATACGGATCAACCAGGTAGGATATCTGCCAGGCGATCAAAAAGTAGCCGTATTACTCTCACAGAAACCTGCCGGTGAACTTGCTTTTGTGGTGAAAGAAGCCTCCACCGGAAATATCGTGTGGGAAGATGAAGGAATCCGGACCAATGGGGAACGTTGGGGAATGCATATCGCGTTACGGTTGCCCTTTACCGGGTTGAGTCAGCCCGGTGAATATTACATTGAATCCAATCAGGTCAGTTCACCTGTCTTCCGGATAGGACCGGAAGTCTACCAGGGTTCCGCTGATTTCATATTAAACTATATGCGCCAGCAACGGTGCGGATATAATCCCTATCTGGATGCGGAATGTCATCAACAGGATGGTTATATCGTAGATCATCCCTCCCGGACAGGAGAGAAAATTGATGCACGGGGTGGGTGGCATGACGCTTCTGATTACCTCCAATATCTTTCCACTTCGGCCAATGCCACCTTCCAGATGCTTTTTGCCTGGCAACAAACACCGGATAAAACCATTTTCAAAGATGAATATGATGCGGCAGGAAGAAAAGGAAGTAATGGAATTCCCGATATTCTGGATGAGATCCGCTGGGGGTTGGATTGGATGTTACGGATGAATCCGGACTCTGCTGTCATGTTTAATCAGATCGCGGATGACCGGGACCATGCGGGTATACGCCTGCCGAATCTGGATGGTGTGGACTATGGATGGGGAGCGGACCGGGGTCGGCCGGTCTATTTTATAACCGGTGAACCTCAGGGGTTGGGAGAACATCAAAACCGGACGACCGGGGTTGCTTCCTCTGCGGGAAAGTTTGCTTCTGCTTTTGCTCTCGGAGCAGACCTGTTTAAAGATTGGGATCCGGCTTTTGCCGCTACTCTTCAGCAGAAGTCCTTGGAGGCTTTTGGATTTGCAGAGGCCAAACCGGGAACTACACAAACTGCTTGTCTTCGTTCCCCCTATTTTTATGAAGAAGATAATTATGTGGATGATATAGAATTAGCTGCGGCTACGCATTATCATCTTACAGGAGAAGAGAACTGGAGAAAGAAGGCGGACTACTGGGGACAACTGGAAGAGGTCACTCCCTGGATGGAGCTGGGAAGAGCCCGTCATTACCAGTTTTATCCTTTTGTGAATCTGGGGCATTACTATTTATCCCAATCCGCAGACCCGGTGATCCGTGAAAAATATACCGGCTATATGAGGCAAGGGTTGGAATGTCTGGCTGCCCGTGCAGCTCAATGGGATGATCCGTTTCTGAACGGTGTCCCCTTTATCTGGTGCTCCAACAATTTAGTGGTGGCTGTGATCACGCAGGCCCGTTTGTATTACCAGACTTCGGGAGATGAAACCTATCTGGAAATGGAAGCTGCTTTGCGGGACTGGTTGTTTGGCTGTAATCCGTGGGGGACCTCTATGATCTGTGGTTATCCGGCATCCGGTGATTCTCCTACCCGGCCGCATTCCGCTTACGTGGATCTCCTGCATGATATTCCCTTCGGTGGTCTGGTGGACGGACCGATCTATAAACATATTTATGAGAATCTGAGAGGGATTCATCTGGTATATGAAGATGCGTATGCTCCTTTTCAGGGAGGTGCTGCTGTTTATCACGATGATCCGGGGGATTATTCTTCCAATGAACCTACGATGGATGGAACAGCCAGTCTTAGTTTCTATCTTTCCACGATGGAAACAGAGGGAAAGAAACAATCGGCTACCGGAAAGGTGTTAGATCCCCAGGGGGCGATCGTTAAAAAAAAGAATAACAAAATAGTCCATCTGATCTTTTCTGCGGATTCCCTGTTTGAAGGAGCCATACCCATTTTGGAAACTTTGAAGAAAGAAAAGGTCCGGGCCTCTTTCTTCCTGACCGGAAACTGTCTCCGGATGAAAGAATATGAACCGGTGATCCGGCGAATAATCACAGAGGGACATTATCTCGGAGGACATTCCGACCGGCATATTTTGTATGCTCCGTGGGAGGACCGCACGAAATCACTGGTAACTCCGGATAGTCTGATCATAGATTTGAGGAATAACCTGAAAGAGTTGGAAAGGTTTGGTATCCGTCAGCAGGAAGCGGGCTATTTTCTTCCTCCGTATGAATGGTATAATGAAGAAAGTGTAAGGCTTCTGAAGTCACAGGGGCAGCAGGTCATCAACTTTACACCGGGTATCCGGATGGCTGCTGATTACACGACACCGGATATGCCCAACTACAGGTCTTCCCGGGAGTTAATAGACCAGTTGTGGGAATTTGAAAAAGAGCAGACCTTGCAGGGGGCTATCATCCTGATCCATCCGGGAACACAGGAGAAACGGTCTGATAAACTGTATCTGCATTTAAGCGAGATCATCCGTACCCTTCGCGGGAAAGGATATGATTTTGCAGGAATAGATGAATAATAAAAATAGAAATATGATGAATGGGTGGTTGAACCATACGTGGGCTTTTCTGATAAGTGTAGCCCTGATTCCTGTGCAGATATCTGCACAACAACTTGCTCCGGAAGTGAATGCCGGCATAGAGGAATATCTGACAGCAGTAGTGAACCGTCATACGTTTACCCCTTCCGTTCAGATAGATTCGGTAGAAATGGATAAGAAAACCCTCCGGCTTTATGCAGGTATTCCACTCTCTTACATGCCTTTCCGGGAACAAGAGGTAGATGAAATGTATGATCAGGTACGGAAACTGCTGCCGGAGAGCTACCGGAAAATGAAGCTTGAGATTCATTCGGATGGGTATAAAATAGAAGATTATATCCCTTTTAACCGGAAAGACCGGATCCGGAATAAGGTGGACCGTCCCCTTGTTACTCCCCAGTCCCGTCCCTATGAAATTGGAAAGGGACTGGAAAATCGTCATATTGCATTATGGCAGAGCCATGGATGGTATTATGAACAGAAATTAAGTCGCTGGGAATGGCAACGGGCCCGGCTTTTTCAGACCGTGGAAGACCTCTATACGCAGAGTTATGTATTGCCTTACTTAGTGCCCATGTTGGAAAATGCCGGGGCCAATGTCCTGCTTCCCCGTGAACGGGATATCCAGTGTTATGAAGTGATTGTGGATAATGACCATAGTACAGGCCGTTCCCTGTATGAAGAACATGTGGGGAGGGAAAGCTGGATAGCCGCTTCTGCTCCCGGTTTTGCCCATATGAAAGAGTATTATGTGGATGGGGAAAACCCCTTTATGCAGGGAACTTATCGTCAGATACGAACGGTGGTCCGGCAGCCTGAGAGCTCCTGTAGTTGGATACCTGATATTCCGGAAAAAGGGACCTATGGAGTATATGTTTCCTATCATACCGTTGAGAATAGTACGGATGATGCCCGTTATACTATTTATCATGCAGGAGGGCAGACCCACTTTTCCGTAAACCAGCAAATGGGTGGCGGAACCTGGATCTTCTTAGGTTACTTTGAGTTTGAACAGGGGAGAAGTGGTAAAGTCGTATTAACTAACCAAAGCCGCCGTGGTGGTAAAACCCTGACTGCTGATGCCGTGAAAATAGGAGGTGGAATGGGGAATATAGCCCGCCTTCCTCATGTAAGCGGCGAACTGACGGAGAATGTAAAAAGCTCGGAACAGGTGGTACACCATGCAGTGACTACACTGCCCGCGATTCAATATGAACCGGAAATAAGCCATTATCCCCGTTATACGGAAGCAGCCCGGTATTGGTTGCAGTGGGCGGGTGCGCCGGACAGCATCTACAATCGTTCGGAAGGAAAGAACGATTATATGGATGATTATCAAAGCCGTGGTTTCTGGGTGAACTATATCGCAGGTGGCTCTTCTATTTTACCAAAAAAGGGTGGATTACAGATTCCGGTGGATCTGGCATTTGCTTTTCATACGGATGCAGGCACTACAGAAAATGATTCCATTATCGGGGCGTTGGGGATCTGTATGACCCATACTCATGATGAAAAGTTTGAAAATGGGAAATCCCGTCTGGCTTCCAGAGATCTGACGGATCTGATCATGGAAGATATTGTACGGGATATACGGGAAATATATGACCCGGCATGGACCCGGCGTCAGATCTGGAACCGCTCATACAGTGAAGCTCGTACTCCTGAGGTTCCCACTATGCTGCTGGAATTGCTATCCCATCAGAACTTAGCAGATATGCGTTATGGGTTAGATCCCCGTTTCCGGTTCACCGTAAGCCGTTCCATCTATAAAGGAATGCTCCGGTTTATAGCAAGGCAATATGGTACACCCTATGTCGTGCAGCCGCTGCCTGTATCCGGTTTGAGCGTCCGGTTTTCCGGTGAGACGGAGGTAGAGTTACAGTGGCAACCTGTAGAAGATCCATTAGAGCCTACAGCGACACCTAAGCAATATGTGGTATATACCCGGGTCAGTGACGGAGGTTTTGATAACGGGCGATTGGTAAATAGGCCTTCTGTGCGGCTCCCTATCCTGAAAGACCAGATCTATAGTTTTAAGGTGACGGCTGTTAATGAAGGAGGAGAAAGTTTCCCTTCTGAGATCCTGTCGGTTTGCCGGGTCAATCAGGAGAAAGGAGAGGTGCTCATTGTGAATGGCTTTGACCGTCTGTCTGCCCCCTTCAGTTTTGTGTCTCAGGATGGGATCGGAGGGTTTGTGGATGCGATAGATCATGGAGTGCCGGATGGCCCGGAATATAATTATATTGGAAGCCAGTATGAATTTCGTCGCACCATTCCCTGGATGGATGATGATGCCCCGGGCTTTGGGGCCAGCCAGGCAAACTATGAGAACATCGTGTTGGCTGGGAATACATTTGATTATCCCTATGTGCATGGAAAAGCCATGACTGCGAACGGGTACTCTTTTGTCTCTTGTAGCCGGGATGCCTGGGTGAACGGACAGATGGAGGGTAACCACTATCCGATGGTGGACCTGATCTTAGGGAAACAGAAACAGACCCGGATTGGAAACGGCTTGCAGGAAGCTGCTTTCAAAACGTTCCCGGTCGCTTTACAACAAAAGATCACAGCCTATTGTCAACAGGGAGGACATCTCTTTGTCAGTGGTGCCTATGTGGCTTCTGATTTGTGGGATACGCCGGATCCTGTCAAAGAGGATCAGGAATTTGCGAAGAATATTCTCCGGTATACCTGGCGTGTAGACCGTGCGGCAGTAGAAGGAAAAGTAAAAAGTGTGTCTTCTCCTTTCCCTATGTTGGCAGGGACCTATGAATACCATAGTAAACTCAATCCGGATTGTTATGCTGTCGAATCCCCGGATGCGATAGAGCCTTCATCAGAAAACAGCTTTACTGTTTTCCGGTATAGTGAAAACAACCTGAGCGCCGGAGTGGCTTCTGTGGGAGAATATAAGACATTAGTATTGGGTTTTCCTTTTGAAACCATCCGGAACGATTCCTCCCGTATTTCCCTGATGAAAAATATACTGGATTTTATATTCAACCAATAGTATGTAAAGTCCACGATTGATTTAAATACTTTATTGTAGATAACTACATAGGAGTTTGCGGAGAATTAACAGGCGAAGTAGAGAGGATTAAGATGTTTGACCCGGGTCAAACATCTTAATTCCCTGCAAGGATACGCTTGTTTCTCTTTAAGGAATGAATAAATATTCTCAGATCCCCTGTTAAATAGTCGAGAGCAAGAGGATAGATAGACTCCGTGTAGTAAATCTCCTTCTCTCTTTTCACAAAGAGAGAAGGAGTAAGAAGTGAGATATATGGAATTATCTTAGGTGTTATCTACTCTATCTCTATGAGATCTCCCTCAGGAGTATCTACCTCTTCTTTTACTACATTTTGTTTAAAATTGAGAGATGATAAGGAATACGGTTTTGATTCTATTCCTATTACCACCCCTCCGAAATCCGGTCTTTCATGGTAAGTATCAGATTTCCCCTACAGGGCACGTTTTTCAATGGTATTAGAATTTACATCTTTAAAAGAAAGTGAAGGAACTATCAGATAGTTCCTTCACAGTCCCTGCTCTATCCTTAAAACAATTGTATTTAACCGACTAACAAATAGAACCTTTCAGGAAAAAGCAGAGTTTGTTATTTGTTTATAAATAAGAGAGCGATATTCAATTAGTTATAGACCTTGTTTCCCGTAGGACGCAAAGTAAAAATAAATTCTTTATCCATTTCATTGATTTGCAGATCACAATTCATCAGGTTCCAGATATCTACCAGATCCTTATAGGTGAATTCAGAGGTGCAAAAGTCTATATAGTCGTAGAGTTCAGTGGGACTATCCAGAAATATGTACGACTCTTCACATAGTTTACCCTGTCTGAACGCACAGCTCAGTGTTGCTTTATCCAGTCGTATTTCCATAAGTTTCTCTTTAGAGCCTTTCTTGATCTCATTAATTACACGAATATCTTTCTTCGGAAAGAGCTTCCTGATTTCTAATTCATCACGATTTAACACATTATTAGCTAAGCTGAATAGGTTGGTTAAGTAAGAGTGATGAGACGGAAATTGTTTTAGTATAATTAATCTTAATTTGCGTCTGCCGTCCCAAACAAACAGGGTTGTAATCTAATTGTAAAAAAGAAGCGTGGGACGTTTACTTTATCCTTACCGGAGGCACTGGCATACCTGTATCCTGGATAATTTAAACCCCACGCTTTGTATTTTAAATATGGATCTTTGTCCTGCTTTGTGCTGCAAAGTAAAACAATTATCCATATATAAAACAGAAAGCGTATCAGTTATTCTAAATATTCCTGAGGATACGTAGTAGAAAAGTGCCAGTTTTCCGGTATCAAGAATAATAGCTTAACGCTACTTTTTGTATGTTTGTTATTAAATCGAGTTTGTTATTTACACGTTGTCGATTTTGCTTTATACAAAAATACTGATAATAAATGAGGTGGCAATGCCCCTTTAATTATCTTTATTATTTTGTAATACTTGAAGTTAGCTTCCCGGTGAAGATGATTATTTCTCTTTCATTTATATAAAAAGTGTGTTCATACGGACCCTGTTTTTTCCGTTTCCGGGATTCAAAAAGTGAAAATAAGTTTAAATAAGAAAAGTCTTTCCTGGAAAGGTACTATAGAGAGGAACTCGCCGGGCCTCTATATTGGGGTAGTTGTCCGGTAAACAGAAATGAGGTATCTTTGAGTTTTAATTCCATAATGATCATAACAATGTTAGATATACAATCCATCCGGGAGGATTTCCCGATTCTGCAAAGCCAGGTTCATGGTAAACCGCTGATCTATTTTGATAATGCGGCAACGACCCAAAAGCCACGTAGTGTGGTGGAAAGGATAGAAAATGGGTATTACAACGTAAATGCCAATATTCACCGCGGTGTGCATTTTCTGAGCCAGGCGGCTACAGAAGCCCACGAAGAGGCCCGGAAGATAGTGCAACGGTTCATCCATGCCCGGTCTTCAAATGAAATTATTTTTACCCGTGGGACTACGGAGGCGATTAACTTAGTGGCTTCGAGCTTTACGGATGAATGTCTTTGTGAAGGAGATGAGATCATTATTTCTGAAATGGAACATCATTCCAATATTGTTCCCTGGCAGATACAGGCAGCCCGTAAAGGTGTTACGATTAAAGTGATCCCGGTAACGGAGACGGGGGAGTTATGTCTGGAAAGCTATCGCAACCTCTTTTCCGAAAAGACCCGGTTGGTGTCTGTTACGCACATGTCGAATGTATTGGGAACAGTGAATCCGGTAAGAGAACTGATTGATATGGCCCATGCGCATGATGTACCGGTTCTATTAGATGGTGCACAGGCAGTACCCCATATGCAGGTGGATGTTCAGGAGTTGGATGTGGAATTTTATGTGTTTTCAGCTCATAAGATCTATGGTCCTACCGGTATAGGTGTCCTCTATGGGAAAGAGGAGTGGCTGGACCGCTTGCCTCCATATCAGGGAGGTGGGGAGATGATCGCTACAGTTTCTTTTGAGAAAACAACCTTCAACGAGTTGCCTTTTAAGTTTGAGGCCGGTACACCGGATTATATTGGCAGCACTGCTTTTGCAGAGGCTATTCAGTATGTGGAAAGACTGGGTTTGGACCAGATCGCTGCCTATGAACATGAGCTCTTGACTTATGCCACGGAGCGGATCTCCACTTTTGATGGGGTGCGTATCTTTGGGCAAGCACCACAGAAAGGGGCGGTCCTTTCTTTTTTAATAGGAGATATTCACCATTATGATATGGGGATGTTATTAGACCGGTTAGGGATTGCAGTCCGTACCGGCCACCATTGTGCGCAACCTTTGATGAAGGAATTAGGTATAGAAGGAACGGTCCGTGCCTCTTTCTCTTTTTATAATACGAAAGAGGAAATAGGCCATTTCATTGAAGGATTGGACAGAGTGGTTAAAATGTTTTGATCCGGTTAACAGAATTCTGACTCCTATGTTATTACCCTATCTTGAATCTCATCGTCTGGAAGCTGGTTGCGACGAAGCTGGAAGAGGATGTCTGGCAGGCTCCGTCTTTGCTGCGGCAGTGATCCTGCCGGAAGATTTTTGTAATGAAGAACTGACAGACAGTAAACAGTTGAGTGAAAAGAAAAGATATCAATTGCGCCCTATAATAGAGCAGGAGGCAATTGCTTGGGCAGTAGGGATCGTTACGCCGGAAGAGATTGATCAGATCAATATCCTGAATGCCTCTTTTCTGGCGATGCACCGGGCCATCGAACAACTTTCTGTACAGCCGGAACACCTGCTGATTGATGGAAATCGTTTTAATCCGTATGCCGGAATTTCTCATACCACTGTGATAAAAGGGGATAGTAAGTTCCTGAGTATTGCGGCTGCTTCTATTCTGGCAAAGACCTACCGGGATGATTATATGGATGAACTGGCATTATTACATCCGGAATATGATTGGTGTAAAAATAAAGGATACCCTACAAAAGCCCATCGGGAAGCCATTCGCCGGATAGGGATCACTGAGTTCCACCGGAAAACCTTTACCCTTCTGCCGGAACAACTAACATTGGATTTTCCTTCCTGAAAGGAAAGAAAAAATCCCGGATCATCTGACCCGGGATTCGGTATTATTTATTTTCTTCTTTGGTTCTAAAAGCTAACGCATACATCTGCATCTGTTTGACCATGGAGACCAGTCCATTGGAGCGGGTCGGGGAAAGGTGTTCTTTCAAACCGATCTGATCGATAAAGTATAGATCTGCATCTAATATCTCCTGCGGTGTGTGACCGGAGAGAACCTGAATGAGCAGAGAGACAATTCCTTTTACGATCACGGCGTCACTTTCTCCCTGGAAAAAGATCTTCCCGTCTTTGTAGTCGGCATGTAGCCATACACGGCTCTGGCATCCTTCGATCAGATTGCTTTCTGTTTTATACTTTTCATCTAATGGCTCTAATGAATTACCTAAATCGATCAGTAATGCATATTTGTCCATCCAATCATCGAAGACTGAGAATTCTTCTATAATGTTATCCTGTAATTCGTTTATTGTCATGGTGTATACGCTTAATAGTTATAAATTACTTCTAATACGGTTTGTCCTACAGCTTTCAAAGTCGCCGGATCGATATTTTCCATTGTATCATTTTGTGTGTGCCAATAGTGACCAAATCTTGTCCGGTTTTCCGGATCATAGTTAATAATATCAATACAAGGAATATTCCGCCCTTTGATCACAAATTCATGATCATCGGTAATGGCTCCGCCTTCCGCATTGATAAAATATTTTCCATATCCCAGGTTACGTGCTGTACTCCACACCTTCTCTACGATAGGTGCTGCATATTTTACCGAGGTCAGTTCTTTGTAGAAAGTTGCATTTTTTGCTCCTACCATATCCAATAGTATACCAAAGTCTGCTTTATAGTTAGGAATGTGCGGGTTCTTACCCCAGAATTGCGATCCTAAGCACCAGCTGTTCGGGACATAACGGGTTTCAAACTCCGGGACTCCATAGTCTTCCGCATCGAAGAAGATAATATCTACTCCAATTCCCGGATCTTTCAGTTGTATCTGGCGGGCCACTTCAAGAAGTACCCCTACACCACTCCCTCCGTCATCCGCGCCGTCAATCGGTGTTCTGTGATTTTGTGGGTCCGGATCATGATCTGCGAAGGGACGACTGTCCCAATGTGCAAATAAGAGTATCCGTTTGCGATTTTCCGGATTGTAGGCCCCTATAATATTACGGGCTTCCAGGCGGGTCCCATCATAGGCTGTCAGTATCATCTCCTGTTCATATAATTTAGCCCCGAACCGTTTCAGTTCACCGGCAAGATAGTTTGCACAGGCTTTATGGGCCGCTGAGTTTGGTACCCGGGGACCAAAACTAACCTGCTTTTCTACATAGAAATAGGCACTGTCTGCCTGAAAATCCGGAGTAGAGGAGGTGGTTTTTGTTTGTTGTGCTTCCGCGGTGGAGACTGTTTGACCAGCTTCTTTATTTCCACAGGAAATAAACGCACAAGTGAACAGGATCATAAATGCTTTTGTCATTTTCATGTCAATTATATGTTTTTAGAGGCTGCTGCCTGTACCTGGGTCAGGACACGCATCAGATTACCTCCCCATATTTTTCTTATCTCTTCTTTACTGTATCCTTCTTCTATCAGACGGACAGTTATATTTATCAGTTCATTTGTTGCTCTACATCCGGTCACCTCCCCGTCTCCGTCAAAATCCGAACCTATTCCGACATGGTCAATACCTGCCACCTGTATGATATGGTTGATGTGGCGTACTACATCACTCAGGGAAGCTTTCTCTTCCTCCTGGTTGATAAATCCTTTGTAGATACAAACCTGTACCACTCCGTTTTTTTCTGCGATTGCTTTTAGCTGCTCGTCCGTTAGATTACGGGGATGGTCACAAAGGGCTCGTGCGGATGAATGGGAAGCGATAACCGGAACCTGACTCTCTTTGAGTACATCATAAAAGGTCGTTTCGGCAGCATGTGATACGTCGATCATCATTCCTACACGGTTCATTTCCTTCACCACTTCTTTTCCGAATGGGCTTAATCCGCCCCATTCCTGGTTTCCTCTGGCAGAGTCACAAATATCGTTATCCCCATTATGGCACAGGGTGATATAAGAAACTCCTGTTTGTTTGAAAAGAGCTACATTCCGGAGATCTTTCCCTATAGCATATCCGTTTTCGATTCCTAAGAAAATCGCTTTTTTTCCTTCCTGTTTGAGCCGGATCAAGTCTTCCGGCGTATAGGCAATACCCATTCTTTCCGGATTCAGTTTCTCCTGTCTTTTGACCTGGGAAAGACGTTCCATTGCCATCTCTGTGGCCGCTGTTAGTGATTTTTCATCCCGTTTGCCTTGTGGAATATAGGCTACCATAAAACAAGCATCTATCTGTCCCTCCTCCATAAAAGGAAGATTTACTTTTCCTCCTTCTTTCTTTCCGATGTTAAATTCTCCCGGAAAGACCATGGGAGTATCTGTATGCGAGTCCACTGTCAGGATCTCCCGGTGAATTTCTTTGGCTCTACTGAATATCTGTGCTGTCTGCACATGGTATTTAAAAAGATGGAGCATCTCTTCATTTCCGTTAGCAGCCATGGCTTCCGGATGCCATTGGATGCCAAACACCTCTTTTTCGGGATGTTCTATTCCTTCATGGATGCCATCTGAAGCTACTGCTGTGGAAATAAATTCCGGGGCCGGCTCTTGGATTGCCTGATGATGGAAAGAATTGACCTGCACTGTCTTTTGTTGCCCCAGGATCTTATACAGTCTGGAGTTTTCACAAGTTAATGAGATGGTATGGGATGCCTCTTCCCGGGAGGCATTTTGACTATGCTTAAGGGTTTTTTGTCCATGTTGTACATAGAGATCCTGATAAACACTTCCTCCAAAAACCACATTCATGATCTGATGTCCCCGGCAGATGCCCATAACCGGGATTTGATGGTTCATGGCTAACCGGAGCAGGATCAGATCGAATTCATCCCGGAAGGTGTCTACATCCTGTAACTGTGGGATGGGATCTTCCTGTAAATAAAGTGGATTGATGTCTCCGCCACCACTCATTATTAAACCATCTAAAGAAGAAATGATCACTGATAAGGATTTTATATCGGTGATCACTGGAATAATGACCGGAGCTCCTCCGGCTTTTAATACGGACTGTACATAGGTTTGTGCAATACAGGAAAGTCCATCTTTCCGGTTTGCAGAAATCCCGATCCGGGGAGGCCGTTCTGCTTCCGTTGCCGGAATGTAGTGGTCAACCTCCCTGAAAAGCGATTCTAAATTCGGAGTACGAACTTGTATATTCATTTCTTCTTATGCATCGATATTTGCGTACGTCGCGTTTTCTTCAATGAACTCGCGACGTGGACCTACCTCTTCACCCATTAACATGGCAAAGATCTGATCTGCTTCCGCTGCATTATCAATGGTGATTTGTTTCAATGTACGGTTTTCCGGGTTCATGGTTGTATCCCACAACTGGTGATCGTTCATCTCTCCCAAACCTTTGTAACGCTGAGTGTGTACCTGATTTTCATTACCACCTGCCACTCTGTCGATAAATGCCTGACGTTGTTGTTCAGTCCAGCAATATTCTTCCTGTTTGCCCTTTTTACATAAATAAAGAGGCGGAGTTGCCAGATATACATATCCGTTTTCAATCAAGGCGCGCATCCGGCGGAAGAAGAATGTCAGGATCAGCGTTGCAATGTGGCTTCCGTCTACGTCGGCATCGGTCATAATAATAACCTTATGGTAACGTAGTTTGGATAGATTCAGCTCTTTCGGGTCCTCTTCTGTTCCAATGGTCACTCCCATGGCACGGAAGATATTCTGGATCTCATCACTTTCAAAGATCTTGTAATCCATCGCTTTCTCCACGTTCAGGATTTTACCTCTCAAGGGAAGGATGGCCTGGAACATACGATCACGGCCCTGTTTGGCTGTACCACCTGCCGAGTCCCCTTCGACAAGGAATAATTCACAAATACTTGCGTCTTTAGATGAGCAGTCTGCCAGTTTACCCGGTAGACCTCCTCCTGTCATCGGTGATTTACGTTGAACTAATTCTCTTGCTTTACGGGCAGCCTGACGTGCCTGTGCTGCCAGGATCACTTTATCAACAATGATCTTCGCCTCTTTCGGATATTCTTCCAGATAATATCCCAATGCTTCACCGATCGCCTGGTCAACGGCTCCTGTTACTTCGCTGTTACCCAATTTGGTTTTTGTCTGTCCCTCAAACTGCGGTTCTGCCACTTTAATAGAAATAACGGCAGTCAGTCCTTCACGGAAGTCATCTCCCTGGATCTCTACTTTCGCTTTTTCAAGCAATTTGGAGTCTTCAGCATATTTCTTCAGCGTACGGGTCAGACCACGACGGAAACCTGCTAAGTGGGTACCTCCTTCGATTGTATTAATGTCATTCACATACGAAAATACACTTTCATTGCAGGAAGTATTGTAGGTCATTGCTACCTCCACCGGGATTCCCTGTTTTTCGGTAACAATATGGATTACATCGTGGATCAGCTTTTCCTTTGAACGGTCAATGTAACGAACGAATTCTTTTAGCCCTTCTTCCGACTGGAATATATCTGACTTAAAGCTTCCGTCTTCGCGGATCTCGCGTTTATCTGTTAACCGCAACACTACTCCGGCATTCAGGAATGACAGTTCCCGTAGACGGGCAGCTAATGTATCATATTTGTATTCAGTAACAGTGAAGACAGTATGGTCCGGTTTAAATAAAATGGTTGTTCCCGTCTTATCTGTAGTTCCTACCACTTTTAATTCATTGAGTGGTTTACCACAGGAGAAATCCATCATGTAGATGTTCCCATCCCGGTGCACTTCTGCTTTCAGATAGGTGGAAAGGGCATTCACACAGGATACACCCACTCCGTGAAGACCTCCGGATACTTTGTAAGTCTCTTTATCGAACTTACCTCCGGCATGCAAAACGGTCAATACAACCTCCAGGGCTGATTTTCCCTCTTTTTCATGGTGGTCTACCGGAATACCGCGACCATCGTCTATTACAGTAATGGAATTATCTTCGTTGATTGTTACGTCAATGTTTGTACAGAATCCTGCAAGGGCTTCATCGATTGAGTTGTCAACTACTTCGTATACCAGATGGTGAAGACCTTTCTCACTTATATCACCAATGTACATGGCAGGTCTTTTCCGTACCGCTTCCAAGCCTTCGAGTACCTGAATACTATCCGCAGAGTACTCTGCTGCAGTATTCTTATTTTCTTCAATCATGAGTTTAAATCGTTTAAAAACAGTAATAATAAGTCTCTTCAAAAAATCTAACAAATATAGTCAAATTTATTGAGATAGAGAAATCTGGATTGTGAAAATAGTAAAAAGAAAGAGGGGTGAAAGTGAGCGTTTGTTAGAAAATCTCTCTTTAACCGGGAAGATCTTTGGGGAAGAATAAAAATAGGGTATAGGAGTACCTTTTTATATAATAGATAGAAATAAATTACAAAAGACCGGATCTTCTGAATCCAGTCTTTTTGTAGCCCATAGGGGAATCGAACCCCTCTTTCAAGAATGAAAATCTTGCGTCCTAACCGATAGACGAATGGGCCATTAGAGGTAAAAAACCGGGCTTGTCAGTCCGGTCTACTATAATAAAGTATTACCTTCTTTACTTATCCCAGTCCATTCACATGCTTAGCTAACTTGGATTTCAGGTTGCCAGCTTTGTTTTTGTGAATAATGTTTTTCTTTGCAAGTCTATCCAACATAGAGCATACTTTTGGATATAAAGCCTGCGCTTCTGCTTTATCCTGGGTAGCACGCAATACTCTTACCGCATTTCTGGCGGTTTTTGCATAATATCTGTTATGCAAACGCCTTGCGTTTGTCTGTCTGATTCTCTTGATAGATGATTGATGATTTGCCATTTCTTAGCTATCCTCTTAATTTATAATCTTGTTTATTGTAGCCCATAGGGGAATCGAACCCCTCTTTCAAGAATGAAAATCTTGCGTCCTAACCGATAGACGAATGGGCCAGCATGTCAAAGTTCTTCACTTTTAGCGTTTTGGGAAATGATTTCCCGAATGCGAGTGCAAAGATAGATCATATTCGGAAATTACCAAAAGATTTTAATAGAAAATTTAAAAGAATTTTACCGTTTAACTTCTATTTAGAACCTATATCCTCCAGATGAATTTCCAGGGCTTTTACTGAAATGTTTATTTCCCAGATACATACGCACAAAGATGCTGCAAGCAAAAGGAGGGCAATCCCAAATATCCACGCTGCAGGAGTTTGCCATGCAATGTAGATAAAAAACATGGAAATAACGCAAAGAAGTAGACTCATAATACCTAATATTTGCATAGACCGTATTAAGTAAAGCCGTTTTCTCAGATTACTGATCTGTTTTAGATTTCTGGGATCCGGCATTTTCCGGTGGCTCTCTTTTAATGCCCGGACGACACCGGCATAAGAAACAAACCGGTTGGTGTAAGCCAGTAGTATTAAAGAGATAGCGGAAAATAGTAAGGATGGAGTTGTAAGATCTAACATATTTCTTTCTTCTTTAGTATGTGAAACACAAATCTGCATATTTTATGATAGATGATATCTATATAACTATTGTGAGGAAAAGGAGGTTGCATTTTTATTTTGTACTTTTGTTTTTTAAGATTGTTGATATGTTATATAAGACACGGGGAATCGTATTACATTCTATTCCCTATAATGATAGATATTATATTATTTATATGTATACGGAAGCTTTTGGGCGTGCTTCCTATTTAGTTTCCCGGTCCCGGGGAAAGAAAAGTACGGTTTCTAAGGCTTTGTTTATGCCTCTTTCTATTCTGGATATGGAGGTGGAACACAAAAATAAAAGAGATCTTCACCGGATTCGTGAAACAAAGCTCTGTTTCCCTTTTAACGAGTTATTTACAGACCCGGTGAAGAATGTGGTGGCTCTATTCCTGGCAGAAGTGGTATTACGGGTGGTGAAGGAAACGGAGCCGGACCCTCGTTTGTTTGATTATTTGTGTCGTTCCATACAACTGTTGGAAATATCGGAAAAAGGGATTGCTAATTTTCATCTGGTTTTTCTATTGCAATTATTGAGCTATTTAGGAGTTTTTCCTAATACGGAAGGATATGAAGAGGGTGCTTATTTTGATATGCAGAATGGTATTTTTCAGCGTCACCTACCTTCTCACCGGCATTATTTAAATAGAGAAGAAAGTCAGGTTTTTGCCCGTTTATTCCGGATTAGTTACGAGAATATGTCTCTCTATTCTTTTTCCCGGCAGGAACGGGTCGATATCATTCACCGGATCCTTGAGTATTACCGTTTACACTTACCGGAAGTAGGAGAATTGAAATCTGTTTCCATAATGCAGACCCTTTTCAATTAAGTACATTCAGACAGGTTTTTTGTTTGTCTCCGTAAAAGATTATACTTTTGCGCTCAGATTATAGTTTCGAACTAAAAAAACTATGATCTTTCCGGTATTAATAATGAGGTCTCGTAGTTCAATGGATAGAATAGCGGTTTCCTAAACCGTAGATCCGGGTTCGATTCCCGGCGGGACTACTAAATTCTAACTATCCAACCAAAACCCACAAACAACCTTAAACCAAACATCCACAAACCAAGTCGATATTTTTTCTTATTTTTGTTTGATTGTTTATTTGGACACAAATAAACAATTAAAGTTAGGATTATTTCAAGTTATAATTCGGACCAATAAATAAAAAAAATGAATTACAATAAGTTAAACACACTCCTTAAAGAAAGGAAACTTTCAAAGCTCTGGTTAGCCAACGAAAGCGGATTATCCGATGTCACCATCGATAAAATATTGAACGGTGAAGACGTGAAAGTGAGCAGTGTAGAAGCCGTTTCAGCAGTGTTAGGACTTTCTGCAAGCTATTTCTTTGACGAACCTAACCACACTGCCAACACCGCCACAGGCCAGCAATCTATCGCAGGAAATAACAACACTATTGCCGGGAACATAACACTTGTTTTCTCCTTTGAAGGCTCTGTAAAAATTATTATCTCAAACGGAGGAGTAAGCACAGTCGAAGTCGCGAGTTTAGAAAAAATCTCCCAAGCAGAAACCGATAAAGACAACCTAATAATAGAGCTACAAAAAAAGTCTCTGACTTACAAGATAAAATAATCGGAAGTAATCTGGTTTAAGTATAAAGAATAAATAGTTTTAGCCATGTGATTTAGTTTAAAAGTTTGCAAAAATATACAAAAAATTCACTTCTTTAAATATAACTATCACACATAGTTATTATATAAATGCCCAAAATAAAGAACATGAAACAGTTAGCCTATTTCACCAAAGCCAGCCCCTCATTTTTTTACGAAAAATGTAAATATAGTCCATTTAAAACGACAATAAACTAACTTACCAAACAGCGCTTTAATGTACAAATTCACACATATAAGCGCAAACAAATCCTCTTTTTAGTATTTAATTTACTAAATAAATATAATATATTGTCCAATAATTTAAAATCCGTATATTTATCTCAGTCATTCAGTAGAAAGGCTGTTAAACAAAGATTTTAATCATATAACAATAAAAAACGTGTGACTACGCTGTAACTATACCAAGCCTCCGAAGGCCTTCCCTGATAACACCAGGAGTTCCATCTTTACAACAAAGCGTCAGAAAACGAGGTTTAAAACCTTGGTTGGATTGATTGTTTGTAACAACCTGCTGGTCGTTAGCTCTGTTTGTTGGGTTCGGCATAACAAATAGTTTATAGAATTAATAAAGAAAGAAGCAGGTCTCGCCGAACACCAGATCACACGAATGCACATCTCAGAGTCTCGGGACTTGCACCCGTAAGCCTGCTTCTATATCTTTAACAATAATAAGATGTGTTGTAAATTAATATACATAATAAAATCATCTGGTAATTCGGTACTACAAATAATAGATAATAGTTTAAGAAAAACCCCTCACAAACCTTTAAAAATTATAATACTAAAAGCCTCAAAAAACATCACAAATACCCAAAGGCAACAGCAATAAATTATACTCTTTTTGTTCCAGAACCCAGTGATAAATAACAAAATTATAATGCACACAATCAATCAACTATCCCAAAACATTGTTATCTTTGTAATAGAAAACCAACCTTTAAAAAATTAGGTCATGACAATCTTAGAAAGAAAAGCCGAATTTATACGGCAGATACTTAACGACACAGACGATTCTAAATTTGAACGTTTGGAATCAATCTTTGCAAGTATGTCAACTGAACGCCTGCCAGGACAAGAAACAGTTGAAGAAATGCGCGAAGGAGTTAGACGTGCAACCCGTGCATATAAAGAAGGAACAGGAAAATTTATTTCTAACGAAGAAGTATTAGCAAAACTAGTTCAATGAAAGTAGTTTGGGAGGAAGAAGCCAGCAACACCCTAACAGATATATACAACTATCATAAAGGGATAAGCGAAAAAGTTGCAAAAGAATTTTATACCGATATCGTAACAGAAACAAAACGTCTTGAAAATTTTCCGCAGTTAGCCCAAATAGAACCATTACTAATAGATGAGCCGGAAAAATACAGATCTGCAATCGTAAGACATCATTATAAATTAGTCTACTTCATTGACGAAGAAAAGCAGGAGGTTGTAATAGTCCGCTTCTGGGATTGCAGACAAGACCCCGCAACCCACCGACTGAAACACTAAAAACTCAGTATAAAAAAATACAATAAAAAAGGGGACGATTTATAAAACCGTCCCCTTTTTCCTATAGATAGTTACCCTTTAGGAGGGTAAGGATCATTCCCATAACTATTTTTCTGCCGTATTCTACCTTGCTTATTATGAATAAGCAATTCAGCCTCCTGAGTTCTCGCAATATTTCGACCAAAGTCTATTGCCTCACGTTGAGTTTCAAAGGTTTTAGTATTCCGGGAATTACCAGTACCCTTTACGCTCCAAGCCCCATTATTAGGTACTACATGCTGATTTTTCTTCATACTATTATCTCCTATGAATTTCAGGACAAGAGTGAATACAACCATTAGCAGTATAAGGAAAATATTTCCTCGCCTCTTGTAATGCAGACACACTATTCTCAGCTTTTTCCTTTCTTTTAATTGATATACATTGCTTTCTAATTCATTAGCCGCAATCATATCAAAGATGATAGTATGTTTTATATAATCGTAATTTAAGGAATCAAATAAAGCTTTAGTATTTACATAAAAATAACGACTCGCCTTATTAACCTTAAATCCTTCTTCATCCTCTTCCGAGGAGTGAATGAGATAAAAATTCCCATTATCCTCATCTTTTCCAAATTTTAGATAAGAATTCTCAGTTAACCCAAGCTGTTTAGAAGCCTCTTCTGTGAACCCAAGTTTCCCGGTAGCCTGAATGGGTACATTTAAGCTTTACATTAAAAGACTTTGCACTGTATATTATCAGTCCCATAACATTCTTATTTTTGTTTATCGAAAATTTGAAAGCTTACAGTCTTATCTGGGTAGCTATGGTCTAAAATTATGTAAATTGATGGGTTTGCTGAGGGTATACTTTAGGAGCGAATTCCTGTGAAATGTTATAATCCGTATTAAATATAAAGAGGAATCTAATATAAAATATTAGACTCCATCTTTATATAAAACTCAATTCATAGAATAGGGAATCTACAAAATCTGATCTAAGAAAAGAATTACTTTAGAATTACCAATCCTAAGCTTCTGATTCTTTTCCACCCTGTAGGAGTCTCTGATTCAGTGGTTACACGATAAGCATTCGTGGTAGTATTTTGAATAAGTTCTAACAATTTCCAGGAACCATCCTCCAGATAATGATAATCATCTGGATGTGGGGTCCATAAAGTATAACCTAAATCACGGACTTTGTAGTCTCCAGGTTCTCTTCCTCCAAAAGAATCCGAATTAGCTATAGCATATAACACTTTGTGATGTTGGGTAGAGGGATTATAGAATACCGCTATCTTATTAATAACTGAAATAAGACCATAATAGGGGTATAAATTTCCGGCGATTTTACCAAGCTGTCTTGAATAGGAATAAGTATGACCACTGTTATTATCATAAAAGGTAGCTCCTAAAAATTGAGTTGCATAATAGTAATCTTCTGCCCAACTGTATTCATACAAAGGAACCTGATTGGCCGGATCCATTAAAGTTAATGTTCTTGATTCAGCATCTGTCAGATTTTCATTCTCAAAAATTGCAGAAGTCTGTTGGTTCAATTCAAGTAATTCATCATTTTGTCCACAAGATATAAGTAAACAAATAGAAATTAAAATCAATAATAGTTTTTTCATTGTAGATAATTTAATTATTAATAATAAAAAATAATTTTATAAATATAAATAGTTAAAATTTTATTATATTATAATTGTAAATTATTTATGGATTATTATGAATTTCATTCTTTTAAATATTTATTGGTTACTGTTTTATATAGTTTTTGTGCCTGTTTTTATAAATGCTGGGTATAGTTTGGTTTTTTTATATTTTAGTGTTTAGTTGTTCTTTGCTTTAGTTAATTTAAATAAAATATATTTTGATATTAAGTGGATGATATAAATTTTCTATAGGAGAATTCTTTTATTTTTTACTTATGAAATATATTTGCGGTCAAAATTTTTGACCGCAAATATTTAAAAGCGGAAGTGGTTTCTTTAAACCTTTTTTTAATCATTTATATCCCGGTCAATATCTTCTCCCCATTCTTCATCAATTTCCAGATCTATTTGAAAGTCTTCTTCGGTTGCTGGTGCATGAAAGAGGATCATGGTGTAGCGAGTGATACGATTTTCATAAATAGGTAGTTGGTTAATTTCACGGTGACGAATGAGATTGTTTTGGTTATCATAGGTGTTGATCTTAACCAAATGCATCTCATTATCTTCAGGTACAAATGTAAAGAATCCATATTCCAGTGATGGAGAATTATTCTCTACACTTTTTGAAAATTGAATGGTGGTATCCAGCGAAATAGTGAGTGGACTGGCTAAGCCAGTATAGATATTAAATGTATTATATATCTTATCTGCTATGATCTGTAGCTTCCCGGATTGTTCCGGAAGTGTGTCTTTGGGTACGAATTCAACCCGGCTGACTTTTCGTTTAAGTAAAACTTCGACAGGGGTGTCATGTATAGATTCATCTACGGTAATATCTTTGGAGGTATAAAATATGTCTCCGGTACGGGGAAATGTGAAAGATTTTGTATCCATAGGACTTCTTTCAGAAATAGAGTGAGCCAAAAAGCAGAGTCGGTATTTTCCTGTCTGCAATGTATCATACAGATGTGCTCCAAATTCCCCATCCCTTGCATATTCCTTACTGAGTGAATAGTGGTGAACCAACGTATCCGCTTTGAGATCATAGACAGCATATTCAATAAATAAAAAAGGAAACTCCTTTTCAGTAGGGAGAGTGGGTTCATGCGGAATACCATCCGGTATACTTTTTACATCGGGAAAAGGCTCAATCTGAGCATGAGGCTGGATGTTTATCCGAATAGTGTAACTGGTTTGGGAATGATCTACTTCCCGGGAAGGGTTATTTTCACAACTGGTAAGACACCAGGCAAGCGCATAGGCGCATACGGTCCATTTTTTCATACTGGTTTAATGTGTTAAGGTTTTACGTATAACAGATTTTCAAAGAATTTCTGTTTGTTACAAAGAAAATATAAAACATATGATTTAGAAAATATTAAGGGATAAACTTTCGTGTTCGACCGTATATTTTTATAGTTTTGTAATATGTACAATTAATCTCATTTATTAAATTAAACCACTTATCAATTAAACACCATGGCACGATTAGTTACTTTGTATACCTTACAATGGGGTGATTTGTCTCTTGAAACAGTTTGTCAAAAAGCAAAAGCATTTGGATATGACGGCGTTGAGATCGGCTTGCCTGATCATTTGGATGTTCGTCAGACTGACCCGGCTTACTATCAGGGTATAAAAGATCTGTTGGCTAAATATGATCTTGAATTGAAAGCCATCTCCACCCACCTGATCGGACAGGCGATTTGTGATAATATAGATTTCCGGCATCAATCTATTCTTCCGGATTATATCTGGGGAGATGGGGACCCGGAAGGAGTTCATCAACGGGCAACAGAAGAATTAATCCGCACGGCTCATGCTGCTAAAGCCCTCGGAGTAGATACGGTAGTAGGTTTTACCGGTAGTTCGATCTGGCATTATCTCTACTCTTTCCCGCCTGTTACAGAGGCGATGATTGACCAGGGGTATGAAGATTTTGCCCGTCGCTTCACTCCTATTCTGGATGAGTACCAGAAATTGGGTATCCGCTATGCTTTGGAGGTCCATCCGACAGAAATAGCATTTGATACCTTCTCTGCCCGCCGTGCGCTGGAAGCGTTGAACTATCATCCGGCGTTTGGATTTAATTATGATCCCAGCCATTTAGGATATCAGGGTGTGGATTACGTGGATTTCATCTATAAATTCCCCGATCGTATTTTCCATGTTCACATGAAAGATGTGTACTGGAGCGATACTCCCAAAGAGGTAGGAGTGTTTGGTGGTCATGTGACATTCGGTGATCCCCGGAGATATTGGAATTTTCGTAGTCTGGGGCGCGGCCGGATCAACTTTGAAGAAATTATCCGTGCCTTAAACTCTATTGGTTACCAGGGACCGCTCTCTGTAGAATGGGAGGATAGTGCAATGGACCGTGAGCATGGTGCACGTGAATCCTGTGAACTGGTAAAGAGGGTGGATTTCCAGCCATCAGCACACGCATTTGATGCATTTTTTGAAAAGAAATAAAACAATAAGGCGGGACTATTTGTAATAGTATAATAGAAAGTAGTTAGTAGCTGGTAGGATTTTGAAGGAAGATAGCAGAGGCAGATCATAAAAGTAGTGAACAAATGCTTTTTGATTGTTTTTTGTAATCTACTGATCATCATTCACTCTCTACTAACTACTTTTTTTACCTTTGTAGCTGATTGAAAATAATAATGATAATTATATGAAAAAGATCAGAGCTGCCATCGTTGGATATGGCAACATTGGAAAGTATGTGCTGGAGGCTATTTTAGCGGCTCCGGATTTTGAAGTAGCAGGGATCGTACGTCGTGACCCGAACAATATTCCTGAAGAGTTGAAAGCATATCCTGTTACGGATAGCGTGGCAAAATTAGAAAATGTGGATGTGGCCGTGTTGGCTACTCCAACCCGTAGCGTTGAAAAATTTGCTAAGGAAATCCTGGCTATGGGAATTAATACAGTAGATAGTTTCGATATTCACGGAGGTATAGTAGAATTACGTCGTTCTTTGGATGAAGTGGCAAAAGCAAATAATTCAGTTGCTGTGATCTCTGCAGGCTGGGACCCGGGAAGTGACTCTGTGGTGCGTGCATTGTTGGAAGCCATGGTTCCGAAAGGGATTACCTATACAAATTTTGGTCCTGGCATGAGTATGGGACATACAGTTGCTGTGAAAGCTATTGAAGGGGTAAAAGCTGCATTAAGTATGACCATTCCTGTGGGAACAGGAATTCATCGTCGTATGGTTTATATTGAAGTAAAGGAGGGATATGAATTTGAAAAGGTAGCAGCGGCTATCAAAGCAGACGACTATTTTGTACATGATGAAACGCATGTGATCCTGGTAGATTGTGTAGACAATTTATTAGATATGGGGCATGGAGTGAACCTGACTCGTAAGGGGGTATCAGGGCAGACTCAAAACCAGTTGATCGAGTTTGATATGAAGATCAATAATCCTGCATTAACCGCACAGGTACTGATCGCGGTGGCTCGCGCAAGTTTTAAACAACAGCCGGGAGCTTATACAATGATTGAACTTCCAATGATCGATATGCTATATGGAGATAAGGAAGATCTGATCAGAAGACTTGTTTAATAAATTGCCAATTGAAAGTTGATAATTGAGAATTAAACTATTTAGTTCCAATTATCAATTTTCAATTATCAATTTTCAATTAAAAATATATGATGCTGAATTTTATAACCTGGACAGCTGATCCGGCTATTTTCACTATCGGCTCCCGTGAGATCCGTTGGTATGGGTTGGCTTTTGCTCTTGGCTTTGCCATAGGCTATATGATCGTAGCCAGAATGTGGAAAAAAGAGAATTTAAATCCGGAATGGATCGATTCTCTTTTGATGTACACAGTTTTAGGGACCATTATTGGCGCCAGGTTAGGACATTGCTTATTTTATGCTCCGGAATATTATCTGGCTCACCCTTTGGAAATACTGAAGGTTTGGGAGGGTGGACTGGCCAGTCATGGTGGTACGTTAGGTATTATTGTGGCTATTTATTTTTATTCCAAACGGGTCACACATAAAAGTATGTTGTGGACTTTTGATAAACTGGTTGTTCCTACCGGACTGGTAGCAGCTATGATCCGGTTGGGAAATCTGATGAACCATGAGATCTATGGTCATCCGACAGATCTTCCCTGGGGATTCCGTTTCATCGAAAATCTGCACGCCTGGAGAATGGGAGCAGAACCTGTTTTCTCACCACCGAGTCATCCTACTCAATTATATGAGGCAGGGGTCTATCTTTTCACATTTTTCCTGTGTATGTGGCTTTACTTTAAAAAGGAAGCCTACAAAAAAGAGGGGCTTATCTTTGGCATATTTATGATCCTCGTATTTGGTTCCCGTATCTTCATTGAACTTCTGAAAAACAATCAGGAAGCTTTTGAAGAGGATATGATTTTAAATATGGGTCAATGGCTAAGTGTGCCTTTTGTTATATTAGGTATCTGGCGCGTGTGGCGCGCTTTAAAAAGATCAAAAGATTGTAAGTGATTATGTACAAGTTAAAAGAAATTGCAGAGAAGGTTTATTATGTAGGTGTAAATGACCGTCAGAAGCCATTATTTGAAAATATGTGGCCTTTGCCGTATGGAGTGTCTTACAATTCCTATCTGATCGTAGATGAGAAAACAGTATTAGTCGATACGGTGGATGTCTGCTATTCTGATATTTTCCTGAAAAAAATCGAAGTAGCTTTAGAGGGTCGTACATTGGATTATCTGATCGTGGATCATATGGAACCTGATCATGCAGGAAGTATTCGTTTGTTAAGACAACAATATCCGGATGTTCAGATTATTGGAAATGCCCGTACATTTGGCATGTTACAGGGCTACCATGATATAACAACCGGCCTGTATGAAGTGAAAGAGGGTGATACTTTGTCTATCGGCCGCCGGGAACTTTCTTTTTATATGGCACCTATGGTACACTGGCCGGAAGTGATGGTTACCTATGATGCAACGGATAAAATCCTTTTTTCTGCAGATGCTTTTGGTACATTCGGAACACTGGACGGCGGAATCATTGATGAAGAAATGAATGTAGACCATTTCTGGGATGAGATGATCCGTTACTATTCTAATATTGTAGGGAAATATGGAAATCCGGTACAGAAAGCTTTACAAAAGATCTCCTCTCTTGAGATCAAAACCATTTGTTCTACTCATGGCCCGGTTTGGCGTGAGAACATTGAAAAAACGATTTCGATCTATGATCGTTTGAGCCGTTATGAAGGAGAACAGGGAGTGGTGGTTATTTATGGTAGTATGTATGGTTATACGGAACAGATGGCAGAAGCAATCGCTTCTTCTTTAGCTGCCAATGGAATTAAAAACATTGTGCTACATAATGTAAGCAAAACACATGCTTCTGTGATTCTTAAAGATGTATTTAAATATAAAGGTATTATAGTCGGGAGTCCTACTTATAGTAACCAGTTGTATCCGGAAGTCGAATCCGTGCTGAATAAAATTGAGACTCGTGAAGTGAAGAACCGTTTATATGGATATTTCGGATCATTTACCTGGGCTGGTGCGGCTGTGAAACATTTAGCTGCTTTCGGAGAGAGAATGAAATGGGATGTGGTGGCAGAACCTGTTGAGCAAAAGCAGGGGCTTATCATTAACACCTATGAGGAATGTCTGGCTTTGGGAGAAACGATGGCCAATAAATTGAAAAACTTATAAATCCACATATAAATATAAGTATCATGAGATTAATTATCGAACCAAATTATGAGCAACTCTCTAAATGGGCTGCTAATTATGTAGCTGCGAAGATCAGGAACGCCAATCCTTCCGCAGAAAAACCTTTTATCTTAGGATTGCCAACCGGATCATCTCCGCTTGGAATGTATAAAAACCTGATAGATCTGAACAAGAAAGGAATTATCTCTTTCCAACATGTGATCACATTCAACATGGACGAATATGTGGGTTTACCGCAGGATCATCCGGAAAGTTACCATTCTTTTATGTGGAATAATTTCTTCAGCCATGTAGACATCAAGCCGGAAAATGTGAATATCCTGAATGGAAGCGCAGCGGATCTGGAAGCCGAATGTGCCGCTTATGAAGCAAAGATGAAAGCATTAGGTGGAGTGGATCTGTTTCTGGGAGGTATCGGTCCGGACGGGCATATCGCTTTCAATGAACCAGGTTCTTCCTTAGCATCCCGGACCCGGGTAAAAACATTGACCGCAGATACCATTATCGCAAACTCGCGTTTCTTTGACAATGACGTGACAAAAGTGCCTAAAACATCTGTTACGGTAGGAGTCGGAACCGTGCTGGATGCCAAGGAAGTTTTGATCATGGTAAATGGGCATAATAAAGCAAGAGCATTACAACAGGCTGTAGAAGGAGCTGTCAATCAAATGTGGACAATCACAGCTTTGCAATTGCATCCGAAAGGTATCATCGTTTGTGATGAAGCTGCCTGTGCTGAAATCAAAGTAGGGACTTACAACTATTTTAAAGACATAGAGAAAGAGCATCTTTGTCCGGATAGCCTTCTCCAATAAGATAAGAAAAATAAAATTAAAAGAAGGGTCAGAGTATCTTACTCTGACCCTTCTTTTATAAACCATGTTCTTTTCAAAGAGTGATCGGGATTCCGTTATAGAAGTCTAATATCTTAGCACAGAAAATGAAGTTATATTTCGCCTGAGCAAGTTCCGAAAGACTTTTAGCGTAATTGGTCTTTGCTTCATTGAATTCATAAGCTGTACTTTTTCCTGCGCTGTAGCGTTCTTCGGCATACTTAAAAGCCTCTTGTGTAGCCTCTACAGATTTCTCAGAAGCTATGTATTTTTCCTGTGCTGCTGTCGCATTATAGTAAGCCGTCTGAATCTCTTTGTATAATGTCTTTTTGGTTTTATCTATTTCCAATTCCTGATTCAAAATCCCTAAGCGGGCTCTTCGGACACTATTACGGACCTGGAAACGATTGAAGATAGGGATGCTCAGGCTTAAACCGATCCCTTTGCTTTCATTGTTTTTAATGGAGTTCCCAAAGCTTTCATTTGGATATTCATCTCCATAAGCATGATAATAACGGCTTCCCCAGGAAGCATTCAGACTTAGCTGTGGATAATAAGATGACTGCGCAATTTTCAGATTTTTTTTCTGCCCTTCCAACAGATATTCCTGTGCCTTAATTTGTGGTTTAAAAGTAACAGCATAATCAAATATATCATCCGGAGGCAAAAGACTTCCCATGTATTTTTCAATTACATTCTCCGTAGAAGGTTCTATTATATTGAAATTACCGCCACTTCGTTCTAACTCTAATGCTTGAACAAGATCCAGTAAAGAGATGCTGACGTTGTTTCTGGCTTCCGCTAAAGTCACTTCATTATCTGCCAACTGGGCTTTTATATCATATAATTGTGAAAGAGGCACTTTGCCGGTATTGACTAAGACTTCTGTCCGTTCTACCTGTTCCTGACTCAGGAGCACCTGAAGTTCTGCAATGTGCAGGATCTCCTTATTAAATAGGACAGTTATATAATAAGACGTAACATTCATTGCCAGATCTTCTTTTGCTTTGTTGAGATTTTCAATGGATGCAAGTAGATCTAATTTACGTGCGGCAATATCATTCTGAATTTTAAAACCATCAAAGACAGGCATATTCAGTGATAAATAAGCTTGTGTTGAAGCTGTATTGATGTTGTCATAGGTATTGTCTTCAGTAATGGTACGCCCGAAATTAAAATCCTGTCCGACATTGGCATTCAGGTTCGGAAGCCAACTGTTCCTGCTCGTATTTAGTAATACTTCCTGATCTTGTTGCTCCAGTTCAATTTGCTTCAGAGTGATATTATTCTCAATGGCATAATTGATACACTCTTCTAATGTCCATGCCTGTCTCTGAGCTTTTGACTGCAAAGAGAATAGTAACAGAAGGGCAGGTATATATAGTAAGATCTTTTTCATATATGGTTCTTTGCTAAGAGTAATTAATTCTTCTTATCTGTAGGTGCACCGCGAACTTTATCTGTCGTGGATAAGCCTTCAGTGATCTCAATCTTGATACCGTCGGAAAGTCCTACTTTCACCGGATGTCTCTCGAACTTTTGTTCCGGTTCGATCTGTGTGACTAACTGAACAAAAGCAGAATCCCCCTGAAACTCGATTGTACTTTCCGGAATAGTCAATACCTGTTCCGCCCGTTTCAACACGATCTCTGCGTTCGCACTATATCCGGCCCGTATAAATGCGTCATCCTGAATGGAAACAGCCGCTTTTACTTCAAACTGGATCGCTCCGTTTTTTTCCACCCCTTTAGGAGATACATATTCCAGCAATGCATCGAAAGTCCGGTCTTCAATTGCACCAATCGTTAATTTAATAGGCATCCCTTCATGGATACGTCCGATCTCTGTCTCATCCACATTTCCGATAAAGATCATATCTCCCATATTCGCTACCGTAGCGATGGTAGTACCATCATTGAAATTATTGGATTGGATCACAGAGTTTCCGACTTTCACCGGCACGTCCAGGATCATACCGCTAATCGTACTGCGGATCTGGGTGGTACTGGCTACATTAGAGTTTTTAGCAATACCATCCCGTATGATCTCTAACGCACTTTGTGCATTTTCCTTTTCTTCTACAGCCTTCAGATAATTTGCCCGTGAAATATCATAATCTTCCCGTGCAATTACGCCCTGATTGAATAAGGTCTCATCCCGTTTGTACGTTTCTTCGATCTGTTTTAAAGAAATATCTGCTACGTTCACCCGGGATTCCGCACTATTTAGTTGCACCATTTCAGGAATGACCTTGATACGGGCAATAATCTCGCCTTCCTTTACCATTTGGCCGGCCTCTTTGTACAAGTCAGAAATAATCCCGGAAATCTGTGGTTTGATCAATACTTCATACCGGGGTTCTACATTTCCTGTTGCAACAGTCTTCGTTTCCACATCGGTTATTTCAGGAGTGACAATTTCATAAACGATCACTTCCGGCTGAGCTTTTTTCCATAAAAAATAGAATGTTCCAATGACTGCTCCTCCAACTACAATGAGAAGAAGAATGCGTAGAATCTTTTTTACAATACGATTTTTCATAATCTATATCTATAGTGTTTTTATTATTATTCTTCACGAATGGCATCGATGGCCTTGATTTGTAATGCTCTCCAAGCAGGGATCAACCCTGCAAAAAGTCCGCTGATCAATAGGACAATAGTAGCAGCAACTGCTGTTTGTATGCTAACCTCGGGATGTTCAAAGAAAGTGCCGTTACTGGCTGGTTGGCTGGAAAGTAATTTATCCACTACATCCAGCAGGAAAACCCCTAATGTTAAACCGATCAGACCGGCAAGGGCAGTCAGTACCAGACTTTCACTCATGACCTGGCTAAGTATATTGAACGGTTTGGCTCCTAAAGCACGGCGTACTCCAATTTCCCGGGTTCGCTCTTTCACAGTCACCATCATGATATTACTGATCCCAATGATCCCGGCCAGTAAACTTCCCAGACCTACGAGCCATACCAGAATATCAATCCCGATAAATAGTCTGTCATAGGTTCCAAACATCACAGCCAGATTTTCTACACCTACCGCTTGTGGATCTGTTGGTGAGATCTCATTCTGAGTTTTCAGGATCATGCTAATCTCATCCAGCACCTTTTCTACCGCTACATTTCTATCTACTACAACCCCTAAAAAGTTAATACGGTCTGCCTGGTTGGTGGTTTGTTGCATGGTCGTGTAAGGAATGAACACACTTTCTGCTGCACGTCCTCCGATATTTACATTGTTCGTGCGCTGCTCCACTACCCCGGCTATCTGGTAGTAGATCCCGTTGACACGCACATATTTTCCACAGGGGTCCTCATCATTAAAGAGGGTTTCCCTTATCTGTTTCCCGATCAGGCAGACTTTTCTTTTCTCCCGGATATCTATCTCATTCAGTAATCTTCCGTTATGAAGTTTCTGCGCTTCCAGTTTAAAATAGTCAGCAGCTACCCCTTTGACATTATAGGTACCGGTTAATTGTCCGTACACAATATTTTTATCCGAACGGCTTCCCCAAATCACTGGAGAAATCGCTTCCACACCCTGTACATTTTGTGTGATCGTCTCCACATCCCGGTTACGCATACTCCAGTACCTTCCTTTGTTGAAGCCTTTATAAGGCTCACTGGTCCGGTCGCTGTAAAAGAATAAGGAATTAGTGGCAAAGCCATCTAACCCACCCATCACTCCGTTTTTGAACCCTTTCCCGGATCCTAAGAGGATGATCAGCATCAATATCCCCCAGAATACACCAAAGCAGGTTAACAGGCTACGTGTTTTATTGCGGGTAATGGTGACCCATATTTCTGTCCATTTATCTAAGTCAAACATATAGCTGATTTTTTATTCTGTTCTCATGGCTTCCACAGCCGATATCTTCGTTGCTTTACGTGCAGGAAAATATCCTGCTAAAACACCTGTAAAAATAATGAGTAGTGTAGCAGAGATCGCAATTGTGATATTAACAGTCGGATTCCGGAATACACTTTCTTCAGACCCATTTGCACCGCCGTTACTTGCTTCTGCCATTTCCATCCCATAATTGATCACCTCGGTCAAACCGATTCCGGCAACCATACCGATATATCCGAATACTGCTGTTACTAATACGGACTCGATAATGATCAGTCCTAAAATGGAAGAGGGTTTTGCTCCGATCGCTTTCCGGATCCCGAACTCTTTGGTCCGCTCCCGCACGGTGATCAGCATGATATTACTAACGCCCACTATACCTGCCATAAGGGTTCCGATTCCAATGATCCAGATAAAAAGGGAAATGCTATTCGTCATTCCTTTCCACATCCGGAAGTTTTGCCCGGTGTCCCACATACCGACTGCATTTCTGTCTGCCGGATCAAATTGATGGCGTTTGGCCATCCGTTGCCGGAAACGTTCGTGAAAAGCCTCACTTTCTTGTTCGGTGTTGATCCCCTGGAGAGTAAACATAATATTGTGCATACTATACCCATTGTCATATAATAATTGTCCGGTGGTAAAAGGAATGTAGGCCGGGGCATTATTTTTATTATTTGGATCATCATATACACCTACTACCTGGAACATCAGATTCCCGATCTTTACATATTCTCCTAACGGATCTGTCTCCCGGAACAGGATTTCCGCCATACGGGGGCTGATGACGATTACTTTCCTCCTGTTTTTTAAATCTAACGGGTTGATGAAACGTCCGCGACCGGATTTGACAACAACATAATCAATTAACGCATAATCCGGATGTACTGCCACTATATCCCCGGTTACATATTCTTTGTCAACCGAAATTGTATCATTGTGATAATTAGCACCGGAAATCAAGGTCACTTCCGGATGTTCCAGGGGAATGGCAAGATAATCTTTTTCCGTAAACTCAATCCTGCGGTTGGGCTGCATACCTTTATAAGGTAAAGTGGTGTAACGGGTCCACGTATAAACTGTATTCTCAGCGATATCCCGGAAATTGTAAGCGATTCCATTGGCTAACCCGTTCCCTGCTCCCAATAATACGATCAACATAAAGATTCCCCAGGCTACGGAAAAGCCGGTCAGGAATGTACGGAGTTTATTTTTTTTTGATGGTACTCCATATCTCCCGGAAATTATCAAAATCGAACATGGCCGGATCCTTTATCTATACATTCAATAATACCATCTTTTACACGGATAATCCGGTCGGTAGCTTCGGCAACAGATGGTTCGTGTGTCACGATCACCATTGTCATGCCTTCTTTGTTTACTTTCCGCAGAAGTTCCATCACCTCTACGGTGGTTTTACTGTCTAATGCTCCGGTGGGTTCGTCAGCCAGGATCATCTTGGGTTTAGCGATCAGTGCCCGTGCGATGGCTACCCTTTGTTTTTGTCCTCCGGATAGTTCATTCGGCATGTGTTCTGCCCAGTCCGCTAATCCGACCATGTCTAAATATTCCATGGCCATAGCATTCCTTATTTTTCTCTTTACTCCTTGATAGTAGAGAGGAAGAGCCACATTTTCAACTGCATTTTTAAACGTAATAAGGTTAAAGGACTGGAAAATAAATCCAATCATCCGGTTACGTAATTCCGCAGCCCGGCTTTCACTCAGATTTTGTATGAGTTGTCCGTCCAAAGTATACGTGCCGGTATCATAGGTATCCAGAATACCCAATATATTCAATAAGGTAGATTTTCCGGAACCGGAAGCACCCATAATGGACACCATCTCTCCCTCCTGAATATCCAGATCTATTCCTTTTAAAACATGGAGTGGAGCTCCATTATAGTACGTTTTGTTTATCCCTCTAAGCTCGATGATCATATCGTGGTGATTATTTATACTACTATATAAGACGTATGAATAAATGAAAAGTTACAGTCTAAGATTAATTTCTTTTCTTCGGGACAAATATATGTTTTGCATAAATACCTTGTATCGCAAGGTACTAATAATTATAATATATTAACTTCCGGGAAAAATATTCATTCTATCTCTTTCATCCTCTGTTTTTATCCAATACTACTTTTTTAAATATAGAAATAAAAGTACAAATATTTAAATGGCAAATCTTAATAAATATACAATCCACTCTTTTTCTCTGATGAAATACTCGCTGATCCCGATAAAAAAGAAATAAGAATCAGGAGAATTATGGACCGGGTACTTTTATCCGGATCATTAGGTACTTTTTGTAAAGATATTATAATGATGTGATTTTTCTATGGGGAATAGTAAATTTTAATTCTTTAGGGTTGTAGGCTGTAAAAGTATGGCCTGATAATAGAACAAAAGGAACTTCTAAACATATTTTTTGCTTATTAAGAATATATAAATTAAATTTATCACAAAAATAAACTTTAGTGAAACTGTTAATGTGAAAAAACGATTTCCCCACTATACCCAACTGGATGCAATGGATTGCGGGCCGACCTGCCTGCGGATGATCGCTAAATATTATGGAAGAAGTTATTCTTTACAGACCCTCCGGGAAAGAGCATTCATCACCCGGGAAGGTGTTTCTATGCTCGGGATTAGTGAGGCAGCTGAGACTATCGGTTTCCGTACTTCCGGAGTAAAGGTAACCTTGAAACAGTTAGCAGAGGAGCTGCCTTTACCTTGTGTCTTTCACTGGAATCAAAACCATTTTGTGGTTTGCTATAAAATTAAAAATGGTAAATATTATATTGCGGATCCGGCAGCAGGTTTAGTGGTCTATCATGAAGAAGAGATAAAAAAATGTTGGTGCAGTACGACGGTCGAAGGTAAAGATTGTGGTACGGCTCTTTTATTGGAGCCTGGTCCGGAATTTTATGACCTGGAAGATGAAAAGGAAAAAAGAAGCCGGGGGCTTTCTTATTTTTTCAGATATGTCAGGCCTTATAAAAGAGAGATGATCCAGTTAATTCTGGGAATGATCACGGCCAGCATACTCCAACTGATTTTACCTTTCCTGACACAGGCCATGGTAGATACGGGGATCCGGGATAGTAACCTGAGTTTCATTACCCTAATCCTGATCGCCCAATTGATCATTTTTGTAGCCCGTCTGTCTGTGGATTTTATTCGTAGCTGGATCCTTCTGCATGTAAATACCCGGATCAATATTGCACTGATCTCTGATTTTTTAGCAAAACTGATGCGTTTACCTCTTCATTTTTTTTGATACGAAGATGGTCGGTGACATCATACAGCGTATCGGAGATCATAGTCGTATTGAATCATTTATGACAGGTTCTTCCATCAATACTCTTTTTTCCTTTGTTAATTTTATTGTTTTTGGCTTTGTCCTGGCTTATTATGATCTGACCATATTAGGAATTTCTCTGTTAGGTAATACTTTATATGTGGTCTGGATATTAGCCTTTATGAAATATCGCCGGGAATTAGATATTAAACGTTTTGTCCAGGCAGCCGGAGAACAAAGTAATCTGTTTCAATTGATCACCGGTATGCAGGAGATCAAGCTGAACAACTGTGAAACGGAAAAACGCTGGCAATGGGAACGTATCCAGGTAAAGCTATTTAAGATCAGTATTAAAGGATTAGCATTAGGTCAGTATCAGCAAATGGGATCTGTATTTTTTAACCAGACAACCAATATTTTCATCTCTTTTTTAGCAGCCCGGGCGGTGGTTACCGGAGATATGACGCTGGGGATGATGACTTCGCTTACTTATATTGTCGGTCAGTTGACTTCTCCGATTGAGCAGTTTATTGACTTTGCCCGTTCTTTTCAGGACGCAAAGATCAGTCTGGAGCGTTTAAGTGAGATCCATCAGAAAGAAGATGAAGAGGACACGCTTTCTATGAAACTGAATGTGTTGCCGGAAAATAAAACGTTAACCTTAGAGAATATAAAATTCAGTTATGATGGGGCAGACCGGGATTATGTGCTGGAAGATATTAATCTGGTGATCCCCCAGAAAAAGGTAACAGCTATCGTAGGAGCAAGCGGTAGTGGTAAAACAACCTTAATTAAATTGCTTCTTGGTTTTTATGAACCCAATCAGGGAACAGTCAAAGTAGGAGAGGTACCTCTTAAAAATATGAACCATCATGTCTGGCGTGCACGGACAGGTTCTGTGATGCAGGATGGATTTATTTTCTCTGACACAATTGCCCGGAATATTGCTGTAGGAGTAGAGGTGATCGATAAAGAACGGCTGCTACATGCAGTGACAGTAGCTAATATCCGGGATTTTATAGATTCTTTGCCATTGGGCTACAATACCAAAATAGGTATGGAAGGAAATGGAGTTAGTCAGGGACAGCGGCAACGGATTCTTATTGCACGTGCAGTGTATAAGAATCCTGAATTTATTTTCCTGGACGAAGCAACTAATGCATTAGATGCTAATAACGAAAAGGAGATCATGGAACATCTCCATAAGTTTTATGAAGGAAAAACAGTGGTGGTGGTGGCCCACCGCCTGAGCACTGTGAAAGATGCAGATAATATTATCGTACTGGATAAGGGACGTATTGCGGAAGAAGGAACTCATCAGGAGTTGACAGTCCGCCAGGGAATCTATTATCAATTAGTTAAGAATCAGTTGGAATTAGGAAACTAAGATGAGCGAAGCAGAACATAAGGAAATTGAATTAAGGAGTGAAGAGGTTCAGGAGGTAATGGATCAGATACCTCCCTGGATTCTGAGATGGGGAATTACTGTTTTGTTTCTGGTTGTCCTTTCTATCCTGATAGGTAGTTTCTTTTTTAAATATCCGGATGTCATCTCTACCCAGATGACACTGACCAGCCAGAAACCGGTCGCTTCTATTGTGGCCCGGAGTAGTGGACGTTTGAGTAAAGTATATGTAAAGGATGGGCAACAGGTCCGGATGAATGACCCGTTGGCGATCATTGAGAATCCAGCCATAACAGAGGATGTGGAATTCCTGGAAAAACTATTGATCCGTTCCGGATTTTCACCGGAAGAGGCTGTAACCCATATTTTGCCGGCCAAAGATCTCTCCTTAGGTGATATCCAGGGAGATTATACGAATTATTTGAAAAGCCTGCATGATTATTTAAATTATCAGTCCTTGGAATATTATCCTAAAAAAATAGCTTCTGTTAAGGGGCAAATTGACCGTTACCGGGTATATTACCAGAATCAGGCCAGACAACATGAGGTGATCGAATCTCAATATGAGATTGCTTATCAACAATATCAGCGGGATTCTTTGTTATTTGTACGGCAGGTGATCTCTCCTTCCGAACATGAAAGTGCAAAGAATGAATTGCTTCAAAGCCGCTACTCCTTGGAGGGTTCATTTGCTACGTTGGAAAATCTGAACATCCAGATCGCACAACTGGAAGAGAGTTTATTAGATCTGGAACTGCAACAGGTGGAGAGAGAAACGGTGATCATGCAGGAGTACCGGACGGCAACGGATCAATTGCACAATAGTATGAATAGCTGGAGATTGAACTATTGCCTCATTTCCCCGATTGAAGGAGTGGTTACTTTTACCAAATACTGGAATGAAAATCAAACGATCACTGCGGGAGAATCTGTCTTTTCCGTTGTCCCGGATAAAGAAGTAGAGATGATCGGGGTCTCTATGTTACCGTTGGCCCGTTCGGGAAAAGTAAAGTCAGGACAGCGGGTATTGATCCGCTTTACTAATTATCCGGACCAGGAGTTTGGGCTGGTGAATGGCCGGGTTGCTGGTATTTCACTGGTACCGGCTGAGGATAACTACCGGGTAGAAATTGAATTACCTGATGGGTTAAGAACAAACTATGGAAAAGAACTGCCTGTATCGCAAGAGATGCAGGCAACAGCTGAAATTGTTACAGAAGATTTGCGTTTAATTGAAAGATTTTTCCAACCTTTGAAGAAGATATTGAAAGAAGGTTTTCAGGAACCATGACATCTGCCTGGAAAAGAGTAAAGATTGAAGGTTATATATATAAATAGGTATAGGTAAATGAAACTGACATATATTTTTCATAGTGGATTTGCTATTGAAACAGATGACTGCACAATTCTGATTGATTATTTTAAAGATTCAGGAGTAAACCCGGATGAGGGATATGTGCATGATGTGTTACTTAAAAAAGAGGGACCTCTCTATATTTTATCTTCTCATTTTCATGCAGATCATTTCAATCCGGAAATATTGAAATGGAAAGAAGTAAAGCAGGATATTACTTATCTCTTTTCCAAAGATATTTTAAAAAGAAAACGAGCATCTAAACAGGATGCAATCTATCTGAAGAAACTCGAAACCTATCAGGATGATCACCTCTATGTTAAAGCTTTCGGTTCTACGGATGTAGGAGTTTCATTTCTTCTTGAAATCGCCGGAAAGAAAATCTTTCATGCCGGGGATTTGAATAACTGGCACTGGAAGGATGAATCCACAGAAAAGGAGGTGACTGAAGCTGAACAAAACTATTTATCAGAACTAAAATTGATAGCAGATGCAGTAGACCGGAAACTGGATGTGGCTATGTTTCCGGTAGACCCCCGGATGGGCACAGATTATATGCGTGGAGCAGAACAGTTTGTTGACGAGATCCGGACTTCGGTTTTTGCCCCGATGCATTTTGAGCCCGCCATAGATCAGGCATTAGCTTTTGAATCCTATGCCCGGTCCAAAGGATGTTGTTTTTTTGAAATTACTTATCCCGGACAATCTATCATTATTTAATCATATATAGAAGATGGAAATTAAAGGAAGATTTGATCATTTTAATATCAATGTCCAGGACATTGAAAAGAGTATTGCTTTTTATAACAAAGCATTGGGGCTAAAAGAAAAGCGTCGTAAAGTAGCGGAAGACGGTTCTTTTATTTTAGTGTACCTGACAGATGACACAACCGGTTTCCTGCTGGAACTAACCTGGTTGAGAGATAAGGAAGGAGCCTATGAACTGGGTGATAATGAAAGCCATCTCTGCTTTAAAGTAGAAGGCGATTATAAAGAAGTTCGCAAATTCCATAAAGAGATGGGATGTGTTTGTTATGAGAACACAGAAATGGGGTTATATTTTATCAATGATCCGGACGATTACTGGATCGAAATTTTACCCCTGAACTATTAAATAATTAAAAATGGAGAATTGAAAAGTAACAATTTTCAATTCTCCATTTTTAATTTTCAATTACTTAAAAGGTATGACCACTTTGATCAACTGATCATAGCCGGGATAATCAAACCCGTTGAAATAGTATTCGTAGGAGGGGCCTTTAGGCTCGTATCCTTTTTCCATGATCCAGGAGGTCATTTCTCCATATAGTGGAGAAGTCTCTGTAAAATGTCCCCGGTGCATACTGAAAATGATTTTACTGGGAGGGATGACCTTCGAGACGATCTCGTTTGCAGAGGGTACCGGTTTGGACACCGGATAGCATATTTCCACATCTACCCGTTGCATATCCATTGCCAGATAATCATAATAGATCACAAAAGGTACATCTGTCAATTCTACTCCGAACTGTTTGGCATAGGAAGAGATTCGGGTGGCATATTCCTCAAACAGATCCGGGATCCTTTCCATGGGCGGTTGTATCCGGACCGACAACACGGGCTGTTCAGTCTGATAGCGTTCAATAATGTTTGTCAATTTTGGCATTTGTTTTTTCTCTTCGATGGTTAGCGTTATAGGTGCATCAAAAATACGATTAATCGTTGGTTTTACCCGCTTTTTTAATAGGTATTTACCGGAATGTTCAGATCGTTTATTTACGAAAAATGTGGAATATGCTGAAAAAAACGGATGATGAGATAAATTTCGTAAAAAGATGGAGGAGGATTTATTCTTGTCTGTATTGTGTAAATATGGAATTAAATGTAAAAAGACAGATGAAACAGATGTAACATCACCTAACTTAGAACGTTTCTGTTTTTTTAGAATAAAAAATGATGAAACTTATAAGAATCCTCTTATATTTGCTTCTCGGTTTATTCGAGCATTATTAATCCTAAATATAAAATCATGGAGAAACCTTATGTTGTAGGTATCGACATAGGCGGTACTAACTCGGTATTTGGCGTAGTGGATGCAAGAGGTACAATCTTGTATAGTGGTTCAATCAAAACAGGCAAGTATGCTGATGTCAATGATTATATTACTGAACTGGCGAAAGGGCTGGAACTGGTAATTGATCAGGCTGGTGGTCTGGATAAGATCAAAGGTATTGGTGTAGGTGCTCCGAATGGAAACTACTTTAACGGTTGTATTGAATTTGCTCCAAACCTGCCATGGAAAGGAAAAATTCCTTTGGCACAATTAATCAGTGAAAAATTGGGTAATGTCCCTGTTACTTTGACCAATGATGCCAATGCGGCAGCTATCGGTGAAATGACGTATGGCGCGGCACGCGGTCTGAAAGACTTTATTGTAATTACTTTAGGTACAGGTGTAGGGAGTGGTATCGTGATCGGTGGAAACTTAGTGTACGGACATGATGGTTTTGCCGGTGAGCTGGGCCACGTAATTATGCGCCGGAACAATGGCCGTGTTTGCGGTTGTGGTCGTCAGGGCTGTCTGGAAGCATATGCTTCTGCAACAGGTGTGGCACGTACGGCACGCGAATATCTGGAAATCCGTCACGACGAAAGTGTGTTACGTGATCTGGATCCGGATGAGATCACCTCCAAAGATGTGTTTGATGCTGCTATGAAGAACGATAAGATCGCACTTGAAATTTTCGAAGCAACCGGAACCATGTTAGGTGAAGCTTTCGCGGATTTCATTGCTTTCTCAAGTCCTGAAGCGATCATCCTGTTTGGTGGTCTGACAAAAGCCGGAGATCTGATCATGAATCCGATCAAAGATGCTATGGAAAAGAATATCCTGAAAGTATTTGCCGGTAAAACTAAATTATTATTCTCTCAATTGAAAGAAAGTGACGCTGCTGTTTTAGGAGCAAGTGCTTTGGGTTGGGAAGTAAAAGAGGTGTAAACTGAATTTTTCCAATGGTATAGAAGGGTGGCTTTCAGGTCACCCTTTTCTATTCAAATACAGATCCGATGAACCATCCTTTAGATCAGTTCAGGTATTGCCCCTCCTGTGGCGATACTCATTTTGAGATACGTAATGAAAAAGCAAAACATTGTGCTGCCTGCGGGTTTGTCTACTATTTTAACCCTTCCGCCTCAACGGCCTGTTTCCTGAAGAACCGCAAAGGAGAATTGTTAGTCGTGAGAAGAGCAAAAGATCCGGCTATCGGGACATTGGATCTTCCCGGAGGATTTGCGGACATGTATGAAACGGCAGAAGAATCCGTGGTCCGGGAGATAAAAGAGGAGACCGGACTGGTACCGGTTTCATGCCGTTATCTTTTTTCTTTACCTAATATATACCTTTTTATGGGTTTTTCCGTTCATACATTAGATCTCTTTTTTGAATGTGTAGTCGATGGATTTGACCAGGCGGTTGCCTGTGATGATGCGGCTGAGATCCTGATCCTCCGGCCGGAAGATCTGGATCCGCAAAAGTTTGGCCTTGACTCCATCAAAAAGGCAGTTGATCTGTACAGGACTAAATATTAAGTCTTTTTGGAAATTACTTTACCTCTATATTAAGGGGTATTCTTTATATTTGTAACATTCAATAAACATGTATTTTAAAATACTTGTATAAAAAACACATGAGGATGAGAAGAGTACTTATTTCGCTATGTCTTGTAATAGGCAGTTTAACAACAAATGCGCAACGGACTCACCGTTTTGAAACACCTGAACGCCTTTTTATAGAAGGGAAAGAGATGTTTAGCCTTAAAAACTATGCAGGCTGTATGGGTAAGCTGGAGGCATACAAATTGCAGGCCAAAGATGCAGACCTGATCCAGGAGGCGGATTATATGCTGGTATATGCTGCCTATGAGCAAGGACGGGAAAATGCTTCTGAGCTGTTGAAGGAGTATCTGGAAACCTATCCGGATTCCCGCCATGAAGATGAGATCAGTTTCTTAATTGGTTCCGCACACTTTGCTAAGGAAGAATATCAGAAAGCTGTTTACTGGCTGTCGGAAGCGGATATCGATTTGTTGGGAACAGAACAACAGGAAGCCTGTAGTTTCAGATTGGCTTATTCTTTGCTTCAGACGGGCGAGATGGATCGTTCCCGTTCCTATTTTACACGGATTTCCCAGATCGGTACGACCTACCGGAATCCTTCTGTTTACTATGTTGCTTATATCGATTATGCGACCGGAGACTATAGCAATGCATTAGTTGAGTTTACCCGGTTGAAAGAATATCCGGATTACCGGGAACAATCTATGTACTATATTACCCAGATCTATTTTATTCAGAATAAATATGACCGGGTTATTTCAGATGGAGAAGAATTATTGGTTGCTTTTCCCCATAGTAAAAATAACAGTGAAGTGTACCGGATCGTCGGAAATGCCTATTACCACACCGGGAATCAGGACAAAGCCATTGACTATCTGAGCAAATATGTATCATCCACAGATACGCCTCTCAGAGGAGACCTGTATATTTTAGGTGTTTCCTATTTCAACAAAGGAGATTACAACAAGGCCATTCAGTCTTTGGGACAAACTGTTCGCGAGAGTGATGCTCTTACGCAGAATGCTTACCTGTTTTTAGGGCAGAGCTATCTGAAGATCCATGATAAGAATAATGCCCGTATGGCTTTTCAGGCAGCAGCCAACTCCTCTTATGACAGGCAGGTGAAAGAGATTGCTACCTATAATTATGCTCTCCTGATCCACGAAACTTCATTTACCGGTTTTGGGGAATCAGTGACTATTTTTGAGAACTTCCTCAATGACTTTCCCCAGTCAACATATGCAGATAAAGTAAATGACTATCTGGTAGAGGTCTATCTGACCACGAAGAATTACCAGTCTGCGCTGAGATCCATTGAAAAGATCCAGCGTCCGAGTACGAAAATCCTCGAAGCCAAACAGGATATTCTATTCCAGTTGGGTACTCAGTCTTTTGCCAATGTACATATGGATGAGGCGATAGACTATTTCAGCCGGGCGATCTCTGCAGGTAATTATAACCTGCAGGCACGGAATGACGCCTATTTCTGGCGTGGGGAATCGTACTACCGGAAAGGGGAGTATGCCAAAGCTGTGACGGACTATCAGGCCTATCTGAATAATACCCGCCAGCGAAATACGGATATGTATGCTTTGGCCTACTATAATCTGGGATACAGCTATTTCAAGATGCAACGATATAATGAGGCCCTGAGCCGGTTCAGACAATATCTCCAACAGGAAACCAATGAAAAAGCACTTTCTTATGCAGATGCTTATAACCGGATCGGTGACTGTCTGTTCCACAACCGTCAGTTTGCCCAGGCAGAAGAGAACTACACCAAAGCAGCTTCTCTGCAACCCGGAGCCGGAGATTATGCGATGTTCCAGAAAGGATATGTCTTAGGGCTGCAAAAAGATTACAGAGGAAAGATCAGTACCATGGACCGGTTGATTCAGGAGTACCCGGAATCCCAGTATGTGGATGATGCACTGTTTGAAAAAGGACGTTCCTATGTATTATTAGAGAATTATCCTTCTGCTGCGGAAGCATTTGAAAGACTGATCCGCCAGTTCCCGCAAAGTAGTCTTGCCCGTAAAGCTGGTATTCAGTTAGGACTATTATATTTTAATGATAATCAGCCTCAGAAATCAGTAGAAGCCTATAAGCGGGTGATCAGTAATTATCCGGGAAGTGAAGAGGCAAAAGTGGCTGTGCAGGACCTGAAGTCAGTGTATATTGAGTTGAACGATATTAACTCCTATGCCAACTATGTGAATTCGTTGGGAGGCAGTGTCCGTTTTGAAATTTCGGAACAGGACTCTCTGACCTATCTGGCAGCAGAAAAATTATTTATGCGGGGCGATAACGACGGAGCCCGCCAGAGTTTAGTGAATTATTTGCAGACATTCCCCCAGGGAGCGTTTAGTGCGAATGCGAATTATTATCTGGCAAGTATTGCTTTCAACCGGAAAGACTATAACGAGGCTAAACGTTTATATACGGTAGTCACTGAAAGCGGTGATCCGAAATTCCTCGAAGAAGCAGTGGCCCGTAAGGCAGAAATAGAATATCTCGAAAAAGACTATGAGGCAGCCCTGGAAAGCTTTAAACGGTTGGATTTAGTGGCGGAAAATCCGGAAAACCGGGAAGCCGCTAAGTTAGGGGTGATGCGTAGTGCACAGCTGACAGGCCGTTCACAGGATGCGTTGATTGCTGCAGATGCGATCCTGAAAGCACAGAAGCTTTCACCGGATGTCATGGCGGAAGCCCGTTATACGAGGGCAAAGGCTTACATTTCCCAGCATCAGGCTAACAGTGCGTTGCCTGATTTACAGGAATTGAACAAGGATACCCGTACGGTCTATGGAGCGGAAGCTACTTATCTGCTGGCCCAGATCTACTACGATACGAATGAGGATGAAAAAGCGGAGAAGATATTGATGAACTTTATCGAAAATGGTACTCCTCACCCATATTGGTTAGCCCGCGGATTTATTTTGCTGGCAGATATTTATATACGTCAGGGAGATGACTTCCAGGCCCGTCAATATCTGACAAGTTTACAAAATAACTATCAGGGAAGCGATGATATCGCAGTGATGATCGAAGACAGATTAAGTAAACTTAAGTAATAACAGAAGAGATGAAAACAATATATAATATAAAAGCTTTTTGCCTGATCCTTTTGGGGGTCACCTCTCTGACAGTGAATGCACAGGAAAATACAGACAATCTGAACCGGGAAATGACGCTGGAGCGTGAATATGATCCTTCCGTTCAGGATGCGAATAAAGTGAATACGCTGCCGGTTGTCAAAGAACCGGAAGTAAGAAAAATGCCGATTGACTATGCAAACTATTCGGTAGCTGCTGATCCTGAAAAGGAGATCAATCTGCTTCCTTCCGGAAAAGTGATGACCGATATGCTGTATAATAAACGCCGGGGTTATTTTAACTTCGGAGGAGGTACGTATCTGAACCTCAATGGAGATCTGGGCTATCATATCCTGAGCACAGAGAAAGATCAGTTGAATCTTTTCTTTTCCCACCGTTCCACGAACGGAAATGTAAAATATCTCCAGGGAGAGGAAGAGAAAGTAAAAGCGAAATTGAATGACAATCTGGGAGGTCTTTATTTTGCCCATACTTTTAGTAAGGCTAAATTAGATCTGGGAGTTAAATATGGATATACAGGATTCAACTATTATGGCTACGACCTGAATGAGCCCTCGATCTCCTCTTTCTATCCTGCATCCGGCACTCCGGATATGGATACCAATCAATCCAGCCAGTTGATTAACATACATGCAGGTGTCCGCTCTTCCGAAGAGGTCTCTTTGGGATATTTATTGGATATTGATTTTAAGAATTTCTCTTATAAATATGCCTATAGTCCGGATTATGATGGAATGACAGAGAATGCTTTCAGGGCGAAATTGGGATTGTTTTCAGCCTTTGGAGGAAACCAGATGGTCGGTGTAAATGGTATGCTCCATTATTTTAATTATAGTGATCCGGAACTTTTCAGTTCAGCCACTTCTATTGCTCCTCTTTTTGAAAATTATGCAGAAGTTACGCTGACTCCTTATTATAAAATTACCGGTGATAACTGGAAGGTGAAGTTAGGAGCTAATATCATGTTTACGACAGGTGACTATAGCAAATTCTTTGTTTCTCCTGATATTGCGGCAGATGTGGAAGTGGCAGATAAAACCGTGTTGTATTTAAAAGCGGACGGACGTATCCAGTCTAACAGTGCCTATGATATTTCGCGGATAAACCGCTATATAGACCCTTCTTATGGTGTCATCCCTTCCAGAACCTGGCTGGATGCAACCATAGGATTAAAGAGTGGAGTCACACCTGGTTTCTGGTTTACTATTTTTGCCGGTTATAAAATAACCGATGATGATCTTTTCTTTAATCAGTCCAATTCGTACGGTGTAAATCAATCTTACTGGGGAAATATAAGCCAGGCTCTTTTATTAAACTCTAAGGTATTCCGTGGTGGGGCAGAACTGAAATATGCATATCAGAATTTATTGGATGTTTCCTTGAAAGGAGTATACAATAGCTGGAGTGTAAGTGAGGATTTTGAAGCGTATGGAAAACCGGATCTGGAAATGAATGCAGGTATTGATATTCGTCCGGTAGACAAAGTTTCCGTCCTGTTAGACTACTATCTGGCGACCGGAAGAGATGCTCTTGTCCAAGGTAGAGAGTTAAAGATGAAAAATATCAGTGAGTTGAATCTGATAGGTACCTATACTTTTAATGATACTTTCGGAGCCTATATTAAATTAAATAATATATTATTCCAGAAATACGAATATATTTACGGCTATCCCATGCAGGGATTCAGTGCTATGGTAGGAGTAAATATTAACTTCTGATCTGTAGGAGAGGAATAGCAGTCTTTTTTGATTCCTATGAGTTGTATTCTTCTACTAATCATTTTATGTTTTTTTCAGTCACCGGTCACTTTCCCATCTGTAAAATACTTATTATTAGATAAATAATATGCAAAAATCAGGTGACTGAGAAAGTGACTGAAAAATCTCAGTCACTTTCCGGTCACTTTTGACGATACTCCTGAAGAACAGGAGAGAATAATTCTATGATACAGAGCGGATATCCTTCTATTTATTACCCACTATCCGCCTGATCCCGAACCGGTAGGTTGAACCCCAGGGGGTACAGGGTTAAAGGTCATGAGGTTCAACCTTAAACATCAGGACCTTCAGGGTTGAACTCCTTGAGGTTCAACCTAAGGGGTCGTACATAAATGGCCAGCAGGTCATCATCTTCCGGATAAGAAGTTGTTACCCTTTCTGTTGCGTATGACCATCTCATCCTTCATTGGAAAAAGACAGGGGAATAAAAAAGGAGGTGTCCCAAAAGTAAAACAAAAAAATTAAAAAGTTACGATTTATAAGTAATTACTCCGAAAGGAGTTATATGTGAATCGAAGATCGGCCTTAGCCAATAACCCCGGGTGGAACCCGGGGTATAGGCGAAACCCTCTCCACAACAACCCTGAAAGGGTTGAACCCGCTTCGGGGTTCATAGCGTGTGGCTGCTTTCCGCCACGGGTTTCACCCGCGGTTATTTACATTTAAGCCCTCCGGGCTTACAAGCTGTAACTTTGTCAAAGAGCATATAGACTTTTGGGACACCCTCTTTTTGTGAAATCAATTATATGTCTCCTTATCTATTGGAAGATTTACAATTTATGAATGACATTCATCATCTGTTCTCCTAATCCGATGGTGTAGCCCTGGGATACAAATACGATGCGACCGAACGTATCGGCGATGACAAAGATGGGGAGTGTGTTTCCATTTGGAAGGTTCATTGCTTTCACTAATATATTTGTGATGGTGTTGTCTTTGTCAATACCATAGGTAATAGTAGCCGGAAGTGTTCCGAATTCTTTTGTGTCAAAGTTATTCCACCCTTGTTCATCTTTGAACAACAGGACCATGCTGCGTCCCCATTCCTCGAACTCTTTATTCAGCCGTGCAATGTCACGCATGGCATGATTGGTCGGTTCCTGACGTGCTCCTAATACTGCTACAATAAAGTAGCCGCGTCCGGTAGTGGCTAAAATACTGGTTTCAGTTCCGTTTTCCGCCAATATGAATTTTGCTTCCGCATCCAGACTACCAATCACCTGAATATCGTCGCTACTTTCACGCATGACCAGATCTATCTGAGTGGTTTTGCCTGCTTCAATGTTGAAGAACGTAACATTACTGAGTACACCGCCGCTTGCCAGACGGGTACCGGTCACTAACAGGTAATTTCCTTCATCCAGGTCTAACGGTTTTCTGAGAAGCGTACTCCATGTGTTTCCTAATCCCATATCCACATTGCTGTTTGCACGGAAGTTCAGTGTTTGAAGTTTTCCTGTCGGAAGGATTTTGGAGATCGTGAAGTGACTGTAATACTTGGGGTCTTCCAGCGATTGGATCGCCTGGTAAGAGGCTGTTAATTTTCCCTGTTTAGTCCGGGTTTCCTGAGCTGCCTCAAAATCCACATCTTTCCATCCGTCAGCAAAGTATTGGATCTTTCCTGCCACCGGTTCAATGCGTGCCGGGATCCCTAAGCTGCGTGCAACTGAAATAAAGAATATATTACGGGAATGAGCGTCGGCTACACGGGCTTTCCATACACCTACCGGCATTATAGGAATCCGTTGCGGGTTCAGGTAGTCCTCGACCCGGATATTGTTTTTTACCCACTGTACTAATTCCGCCGGGTTCTCTTTGGCTTTGGCCATTAACTCCGGATCTATATTTTTTTGGAAGAATCCTTTATATGGTGTCAGGAATTCATTGCTTACACGAGGATTCAGAATATATCTTTCAAACAATTCCGGATGGGTGTTTTCCGAATAGTCCAGATGATCTGAAAGGACAGAAGCAGGCGTATCTCTCAGGTCTTTGGCCGAAATTACCTGCAATAGCTCCATCGCTTCCTTTTTGTTTTCCGCCTGACGCAGGAACATTTCAATCTCTCTCCAGTTCCCCCTGCTACCTATCAGGTAATTTTGCGTACGGACCGGGTCAATTCCTAATTCTTTGGCTAACTGCTGCGCTTTTTCTTCTGTATAAAAAGTAGCTACATACGCATTCCGGATGTCATCTTCCTCTAAGAGACGTTTGGCATTTTCGGCGATCTGTTCTTCTGTTACTTCCGCAGGGATGGCACCATCCACCGGAGGTACAATATCCAGTTCAACTGTTTCCATATCCCCCGGGGTTTTAGATAAACGGATCGTAACCTCGTTGTCTTTTCCAAAAGAGACTTTGCTATAGCCGAATTTATTATTTTTCGTTGCCCATACCAGCATATCTCCTTTACCGGCAGAGAGGAAACAGGTTCCGTCTTTTCCGGTGACCTTGTTTGCCACTGTGTTAAATTCCGCATAATTATATAGTTTGAACTCCACAGCAGCACCTTCGACCGGTTGATTGTTTTCGTCGGTAATCGTAACCACCACTTTGGCGGTGGGGGCATAGTTGTCAATTACATTGATTTCCGTGTATCCGTCGGTTACTTCCATGATCTCTTCCGGACCATTGTACTTCCCGAATACTTTGGTGTGCATCAGCATACCCCGGTAAGCCGGACCGTTGAACCAGCCCAGATTCAGCATCGGTTCCGGTTCACAGGCACCTAAAAACAGCCATTCACCATCTACCCATGCCTCTACCCATGCGTGATTGTCATCGGTATGTGCCCAGCGGGGAGTATATACCTGACGGGCCGGAATCCCTACGGCACGTAAGGCGGCAACGGTGAAGGTGGATTCTTCCCCACATCTGCCATACGCTGTTCTTACAGATGCCAAAGGCGAACTGGTGCGGGAGTCGGAAGGAGTATAGATCACTTTCTCATGACACCAATGGTTCACTTCGAGCACGGCATCATATAAAGAAAGGTTTTTCACCCGGTCTTTCAGCTCTTCATAGAAGACCATCCGGCTTTCGTCTAAGTTCTCATTATTTACCCGGATCGGCAGGACAAAATGACGGAATATATGTTCCGGAATCTTCTTGCCCCACGGCATTTCCTGTTGAACCTGTAAGGAGGATTGAATGTTTTCCAGATAGAATTCTCCTTCATAGTCTGTAATATCTCCGATAGGCATGTAAGCATACAGGAACATCAGGGCTTCTTTTTCGATTGGATCCAGGTTTTGGTCAAAGATCCGGAAAAGATCTCCCTTGGGGAGAGCGGATTGTTTGTTTTGGAAATCTTTCTCCACTTCGATCCGGACTGCTTCGTCGGAAATGAAGTGAGTTTGTTTGTTACATCCTGTGATCATCCCGGATAGGAGCAGGATGAGAAGTAATAGATTTTTGTTCATAGCGTAAATATTTGTTCCATACAAAGGTACGCTTTAATCTTTTAAAAGAGAAAAATAAAATATGGATAGGAAAAATCTTTTTTACCGGAAGCTGTAAATATTAAATTTCAACCAGGATACACGTGTTTTCACCATTTGATGTTACATTATTTTTTTGTTAACTTTGCTAACAATAATATTTAAGTTAAAAATAAACCGACCTGCGTATGTTCCAAGATCCTGAAGGATTCCTGTTATTAGGTTCCATCATTCTCTTTTTTAGTATTATTGCCGGGAAAGCCGGTTGCCGTTTTGGACTTCCTGCATTACTCCTGTTCCTGGGAGTCGGTATGCTTTTTGGTAGTGATGGTCTGAAGTTAGTTAATTTCAATAATTTCCCGTTGACACAGTTTATAGGGATGCTGGCATTGACCATTATTCTTTTCTCCGGTGGTATGGATACAAAATACTCCGAGGTAAAGCCCATTATGGGACAAGGGGTGATTCTGGCTACTGTCGGGGTGCTTGCCACTACTTTTATCACGGGAGGTTTCATCTACTGGATCTGTAATTATGTCCTGAGTTATGATATGATTACTTTTCCTTTGGCCTTATTGATGGCAGCGGTGATGTCTTCTACGGATTCTGCTTCTGTGTTTTCTATTTTGAGAAGTAAAGGAGTTTACCTGAAGCAACGGTTACGTCCTACGCTGGAGCTGGAAAGTGGTAGTAATGACCCGATGGCCTATATGCTGACTTTGTTGTTGATCTCTTATATCCAGATGGGAGGGATGAATCTGGGAGAAGCTGCTCTTTCTCTTTGTCTGCAACTTTCCATCGGAGCTATCGGAGGATATGCACTCGGTAGGCTATCTGTCATTATTATTAACTATATTGATATTGATAACGAATCGCTATATCCGATCCTCTTACTGGCAACCGCCTTTTTTACATTTGCTTTTGTGACGCTATGTAAAGGAAATGGTTATTTAGCTGTTTATATTGCCGGATTAGTAGTAGGAAATGCGAAGATCATTCACAAGAAAAGTATTGCTACTTTTTTTGACGGGTTCGCCTGGTTATGGCAGATCATGATGTTCCTTGCGTTGGGGCTTTTGGTCAATCCGAAAGAGTTGTTGCCTGTAGCGGTCATCGGTCTTTCCGTAGGTATTTTCATGATCCTGTTTGCCCGTCCTGTCAGTGTATTTCTTTGTCTGCTTCCCTATAAAAACTTTGATACCAAAGGAAAACTATATATTTCCTGGGTCGGATTGCGTGGTTCGGTTCCGATCATCTTTGCTACTTATCCGATTATTGCTGGCATACCCAATGCGAACCTCATCTTTAATGTAGTCTTTTTTATTACGATCCTCTCTTTGCTGATCCAGGGTACGACCGTGACGCTGGCTGCCAAATGGCTGGATCAGATCGATGTGCCGGAACGGAAAGACGTATTTGGTATTGAACTGCCGGAAGGAATTAAGAGCGCGATGAGTGAAATTGATGTGACGGCTGAGGTGCTGACGCATGGGAATAAACTGATGGAGCTCAAACTACCGGATCATACGTTAGCTGTGATGGTGATGCGTGAGGGCCGCTATTTCATACCGAAGGGAAATACGATCCTGAAAGAAAATGATAAACTGTTGATGATCTCTGATAATGATGAGGCTTTATTACAGGCGTATGAAGCTTTGGGGATCACGGATTACACCATGACGAAAAACTAACTCCGCTTTAGCTTGTTATTTTACAAAGAATCCGAAAAACTGCGAAGAATATACAAATTCGCAGTTCATTTCGTTATTATATAAAAGGGATCATATACTTTTGTAATTAAACAGCTAAATATATGGCAATAAAGAAAGATAAAATTCTCTGGGCAGATGATGAAATCGATTTGCTGAAACCACATATTCTCTTTTTACAGGAAAAAGGATATGAGATCGTACCTGTGATCAGTGGACAGGATGCAATCGAATGTTGTAAGGAGCAGTCCTTTGATATTATTTTTCTGGATGAAAATATGCCGGGGCTTACCGGATTGGAGACGCTGGCACAGATCAAGGAGATTGATCCGAATGTGCCGGTGGTGATGGTGACTAAGAGTGAAGAGGAGAGTATTATGAACCAGGCGATCGGTAACAAGATCGCGGATTACCTGATTAAGCCGGTTAATCCGAACCAGATCCTGCTTTCTATTAAAAAGAATGTTCATAAAAATACATTTATATCTGAGACTACGACTGTTGGCTATCAACAGGAGTTTGCGCGGATAGGAATGCAGATCAATGATTCCTTTACTGCGAATGATTGGATTGAGGTGTATAAGAAATTGGTCTACTGGGAACTGGAACTGGAAAGTAACCAGGTGCAGATGCTGGATATGCTTCGTATGCAGAAGCGGGAGGCGAATACTTCATTCGGAAAGTTTGTAAAGAAGAATTATACCGGCTGGATACAGAATCCGGAGGATCGTCCTCTCATGAGTCCTGATCTTTTTAAAAAGAAGGTTTTTCCGATGCTGGATAATGAGGAAAAGGTGTTTGTCATTCTGATCGATAACTTTCGACTGGATCAATGGAGAGTGGTGAAAGATCTGTTGGCGGAATATTTCACGTTTGATGAAAATCTGTATTATAGTATCCTGCCTACTGCTACCCAATATGCCCGAAATTCCATCTTTTCCGGTTTAATGCCTTTGCAAATAGAAAAGATGTTTCCGGATCTGTGGGTCGATGAAGAGAGTGAAGAGGGAAAGAATCTGAATGAAGCTCCTTTGATCCAGACCCAGATTGATCGTTTCCGTAAAAAATATACATTCAGTTATAATAAAGTAAACGACTCCCAGTATGGGGAGAAACTGTTACATAATATCCCTTCCTTAGTTCATAACCAGTTAAATGTGATCGTTCTGAACTTTGTGGATATGCTTTCGCATGCAAGGACGGAGAGTAAAATGATTCGTGAACTTGCCCAGAGTGAAGCGGCCTACCGGAGCCTGACACGCTCCTGGTTCCAGCATTCCACCACATTGGAATTGTTCCGGAAAATTGCAGAACGGGGAGGGAAAGTAATCCTGACAACGGATCACGGGACCATTCGTGTATATGATCCGGTGAAAGTAGTCGGAGATAGAAATACGAATACTAACCTTCGGCATAAAGTCGGGAAAAATCTGAATTATAATCCCCGGGAGGTTTTTGAAATCAGACATCCGGACACGGTGGGACTGCCTTCACCTAATTTAAGTAGTAAGTATGTCTTTGCGATGAACGAGGATTTCTTTGCCTATCCGAATAACTATAATTACTACGTTTCCTATTATAAAAATACGTTTCAACATGGAGGGATCTCTATGGAAGAGATGTTAGTGCCTTTTATTACCTTGAACCCGAAATAAGGAGGTTTTCTTTAAAAACAAACGTTGAACATATGAATACAATTACGATAGATAATCTACAGACGATCCGTGAAGCTGCTAAAACTTTTATCGCCAACATGGAGGATCGTACTGTTTTTGCTTTCCACGGACAGATGGGAGCCGGTAAAACTACTTTTATTAAGGCTATCTGTGAAGAACTGGGAGTGGAAGATGTAATTAATAGTCCCACTTTTGCGATTATCAATGAGTACCGGAGTGAGACTACGGGAGAGTTGATCTATCATTTTGATTTCTACCGGATCAATCAATTAAGCGAAGCGGAAGATATTGGAACGTCCGATTATTTTTATAGTGGCGCACTTTGCTTTATTGAGTGGCCGGAGAAAATAGAAGAGTTATTACCCGGGGATGTGGTGGATGTCAACATACAGGAAAATCCGGACGGAACCAGAACGGTAGAAATGAATTGATCATGCAGTTATCGGAATATTTTATTCTTTCTTTGTTTGTGATCATGGGTGCCGTTTCTCTGTTGGCATCTCTTTTCAATGCGGACTGGTTTTTAAACAGCCGGCAGGCTGCTACGTTTGTTCAGTGGTTAGGACGTCCGGGTGCCCGTATATTTTATTCCCTTTTGGGATTCGCTTTGATCGCTTGTGGTATTGCCGGATTTTTAACCTGGGAATAAGATCTTTTTTTATTCCTGGCATAGCCTGCGTAAGCTACAAAACAGTTGTCTTTTAGAACAAAACGTCCCACTAAATTGTACATTAAATAACAAGCTACAGATTGGTGAAGAGTTAAGAAAGAGGAAATAAGGTTATTAAATCTCCGGTTAATTCTTTACATTTGTCGCTAAATTTTGCAGAGATGGTAGAAAGCGAGCATAGTGACATATTAAAAAGCATTAACTATCCGGAAGATTTACGGAACTTATCTATAGATACTTTGGAGCAGGTATGTGCAGGCCTGCGTCAGCATATTATTGATGTCTTATCTGAAAATCCGGGTCACTTAGGTGCAAGTTTGGGAACAGTGGAATTAACTGTAGCCCTGCATTATGTTTTTAATACCCCCTATGACCGCATTGTCTGGGATGTAGGACATCAGGCATATGGACATAAAATACTGACAGGACGCCGGGATGCTTTTCATACTTTACGTAAATATAAAGGGATCAGTGGTTTCCCGAATCCGGATGAGAGTGAATATGACGCTTTTATCGCCGGACATGCTTCCAATTCCATTTCCGCGGCTTTAGGGATGTCTGTTGCTTCCGCCCTGAAACAGGAGGAGGACCGGCATGTGATCGCAGTGATCGGGGATGGTGCTATGACAGGGGGGCTGGCTTTTGAAGGGCTGAACAATGCCTCTGCCAATAAAAATAATTTGTTGATCATCTTGAATGACAACAATATGGCGATTGATAATAATGTGGGAGGGTTAAGCCAGTATCTGGTAGACATTACCACCAGCCAGACCTATAATAAAATGCGGTATGATGTGTACCGGGGGTTGAAAAAGATCAATCTGATCACAGAAGACCGTAGAAGTAGTATACTTCGTTTCAATAATAGCTTAAAAGCACTTCTTACCCAACAACACAATTTGTTTGAGGGATTTAGTATCCGTTATTTTGGCCCCGTAGATGGGCATGACATCAACTATCTGGTCAAAGTGCTGAATGATATAAAGGATCTGAAAGGTCCTAAACTTTTACATATCAAAACCCAGAAAGGGAAAGGGTTTAAACCTGCGGAGGCATCTGCTACTGAATGGCATGCACCGGGAAAGTTCAATAAAGAAACCGGGAAGAGGATCCTGCCGCAAAATCTGGATGAACCCCAGCTCTATCAGGATGTGTTCGGACATACCTTAGTGGAACTGGCGGAGCAGGATACCAGAGTGGTAGGGGTAACACCGGCTATGCCCACCGGATGTTCCATGACCTATTTGATGAAAGCCTTTCCTGACCGGGCATTTGACGTAGGCATAGCAGAGGGACATGCGGTGACGTTTTCTGCCGGATTAGCAAAAGAGGGATTGATCCCTTTCTGTAACATTTATTCTTCTTTCATGCAGCGGGCGTATGACCAGGTGATCCACGATGTGGCTTTGCAGAATCTTCACATGGTGATTTGTCTGGACAGAGGTGGATTAGTCGGAGAAGATGGAGTCACTCATCATGGGGTCTTCGATCTGGCTTCTTTCCGTCCGATCCCCAATCTGACCATTGCTTCTCCCCTGAATGAACATGATCTGAGAAATCTGATGTACACCGGTTATAAGACTGGTGACCGGACTTTTATCATCCGTTATCCACGTGGAAAAGGTGAAAAAAGGAACTGGCGGAATCCCATGGAGATCCTGCCCATCGGTAAAGGGCGTCAGTTGCGGGAGGGTGAGGATATGGCACTCTTGTCTTTTGGCTCGATCGGGAACGAAGCCATCAAAGCACTGGATGAAGTAGAGAAAGAAGGGTTTTCCATAGCCCATTATGATATGATCTATCTGAAACCGATGGATGAGGATCTGTTACATGAAATAGGAAAAAAATATGACCGTATTATTACACTGGAAAATGGTGTGATCAAAGGAGGACTGGGTAGCGCGGTCATTGAATTTATGGCGGACCACGGCTATACACCCCGTATCAAACGTTTAGGTGTACCGGATGAGTTCATTGAGCATGGCTCTATTCCTGAACTATATCATTTATGTGGTATAGATGCGGCAGGGATCAGCCAGACCATCCGTACCTTTTAATCACTATTTCTTAGTTTTGAAAAGGTACTATCGTTAATTAGATCGAATTATAAAATGAAAATTATTATTGCCGGAGCTGGTGAAGTGGGGACACATCTTGCGAAGATGCTGGCTCAGGAAAGGCAGGATATAACCCTAATGGATACGGATGAAGATCGTTTGCATTTTCCTAATACGAACGCCGAGATCCTGCCGGTAGTAGGAAATCCTACCTCCTTAAAAGATTTGCAGGAGGCAGGTGTCCGGAAAGCGGATCTGTTTATTAGTGTTACTCCTGAAGAAACAGCTAATATTACCGCCTGTATTTTAGCCTCTAATCTGGGTGCGAATAAAACGTTGGCACGGATTAATAATTATGAATATCTTCTTCCTAAAAATAAAGAACTATTCAATAAACTGGGTATAGGATCGATGATTTATCCGGAGATGCTTGCAGCCCAGGAGATTGTAACAGCTGTCAGAAGACCCTGGACACGTCAGTACTGGGAACTATTCGGTGGAGCGTTGATACTGATCGGTGTGAAAATCCGGGAAAATTCTCAATTAGTGAATTTGCAGTTGGCAGATCTGCTGAACATGCAGAAGCTTTATCACCTGGTTGCGATCAAACGGAGAAATGAAACCATTATCCCAGGAGGAGCAGACCGGATAGAAGCCGGAGACCTGGTTTTCTTTACCACGACGAAAGCGCATGTAAAGGATGTGCAGCAGCACGCCGGAAAAAAAAATCCGGAAGTAGAGAAAGTGATCATTATGGGCGGTAGCCGGATCGCTATACGAACCTGTCAATATCTGCCCCCCCATATTCGTGTGAAAGTGATTGAAATGGACAAAGAGAAGAGTCACCGGATTGCGGAAGTGGTGCCGGGGAATGTGCTGATCATTAACGGAGATGGTAGGGATACGGATCTGCTGATGCAGGAAGGGATACAGGATACTCAGGCATTCGTGGCACTGACGGATAATTCCAGTACGAATATTCTGGCATGTCTGGCTGCGAAGCGTGCCGGTGTGCTTAAAACGATTGCTAAGATAGAGAATTTAGATTATATTCCTCTGGCAGAGAGTATGGATATCGGCTCGGTGATCAATAAAAAAATGATCGCAGCCAGCCATATTTATCAGTTTCTTCTGGATGCGGATGTTTCGAATGTAAAGAGTCTCACCTTTGCAAATGCGGATGTGGCAGAATTAGTAGCACGCCCCAATTCTAAAATTACACGTAAGCAGGTGAAAGACCTCCGGCTTCCCCGGGATATGACTTTAGGAGGATTAATCCGGGACGGAGAACCGATGATGATCAAAGGAGATACTCAGATTCAGGCCTATGACCGGGTGGTTGTTTTCTGTCTGGATACGGCTATGCGGAAATTAGAGGATTATTTTAACTGATGGAAAAATAGAATAATGACTTTACTTGTCAATGTAAGATGCTGAATGTCCGTTTCATTATAAAGATGCTTGGAGGAATGTTTCTGTTAGAGACTTTCTTTTTGCTTTTAGCTGCTTTTATAGCATTTCTTTATAAAGGGGATGATCTGTTTCCTTTATTGTTATCCAGCGGCATTATGTTCACTACCGGCCTGATTTGCTATTTTATGGGATTTAATGCCAATGAATATAATGCCGGAAGGAGGGAAGGAATGCTGGTGGTTGCTTCTACCTGGATTATGCTCTCTTTATTTGGAATGCTTCCTTATTATCTGGGAGGATATATTCCTAATCTGGCAGATGCTTTTTTTGAAACCATGTCCGGGTTTACCAGTACCGGATCGACTATTCTGACTGATATTGAAGCTTTGCCTCATGGCATTTTGACCTGGCGTAGTCTCACGCAATGGCAGGGAGGAATTGGAATAGTCGTGTTTACCGTTGCCTTAATCCCTATTCTTGGCGGAGGAGCTACCCAGATGTATGATGCGGAAACGCCGGGTATTATGCACGAACGTTTCCGGCCTCGTATTGCCCAGGTAGCCAAACGTTTGTGGGGTGTATATATTGTGTTGACTATTTTCCTGATCGGATTGTTATGGATGGGCCCCATGAATATGTTTGATGCGATTAACCATGCGTTGACTACGATCTCAACCGGAGGATATTCCACAAAGAATGCCAGTATCGCTTATTGGGATTCCGTATATATCGAATATGTGGTGATGATCTTTATGATGATTGGCGCAACCAATATGACCTTGATCTATTTTTGTTTTAACGGTAAACCTTTTAAATTATTCGGAAATGAGGAGTTCCGCTGGTTTGTCTATCTTGTTTTATTCATGACCTGTATAGTCACAGCCTGGTTGATTTATAATGGCTTTGTAACCGGCTTTGAGGAGGGTTGGCGTAAATCATCTTTCCAGGTCATCACGCTTATCTCTTCCTGCGGATTTATTACCGAAGATTATATTCAATGGGGACCTTTCTTTTGGATGGTAGCACTTTCTCTTATGTTTATAGGGGGGTGTGCAGGCTCCACGTGTGGAGGACTAAAGATGGCCCGTTTTATCGTTCTATCCAAAAACCTATCCAATGAGTTCAAGAAACAGACACATCCCCGCGCGGTTCTGCCTGTGAGAATGAATGGAACTGTTGTTCCCAGTCAGGTGGTCCACCGGATACTGGCTTTTGCTTTTATTTATATGGGACTGATCATCGTGAGTGCTGCTCTCCTGATGTTGGATGGACTTGCTTTTGAAGAGGGATTAGGAGCTGCTGTTTCGACCGTATGTAATATTGGACCCGCGTTAGGTAAAATCGGAGCTTCCGGAAACTTTTCCGAAGTTTCGGATTTGACTAAATGGTGTCTTTCGTTTTTAATGATGACAGGACGTCTGGAAATTTTTACAGTGGTTACTCTTTTATTGCCCGGTTTCTGGAAGCAGTAACCCTCAAACCCGCTTATTCTTTAATATATAGTTTATGAAAATATATAATCAGCTTTTATTGCTTTCTGTCTGGATTTGTCTGTTCATTGTTTTTTCCTGTTCTTCTGATGATAGAAAACCGGAGACCCGGGATCTTTTACCGGAAGGAACCTTTACGTCCGGAATAGAAGGACCGGCAACGGATAAGCAGGGAAATCTATATGCCGTTAATTATGGGCAGGAGGGAACTATCGGAGTCGTTCATCCGGATGGTACACATGGCTGTTTTATCCGTTTACCGGAAGGATCAACCGGTAACGGGATCCGTTTTGACAGGCATGGGAATATGTTGGTCGCCGATTATACAGGACACAATATCCTCCAAATAGATATGCAGACGAAGGACATTTCCGTGCTGGCTCATGAAGCAAACATGCATCAGTCCAATGATATTGCTTTGGCACCATCCGGAAATTTATATGCCAGCGACCCGGACTGGGCGAATGACAGGGGACAACTTTGGTTAATCACTCCGGAGGGTGAGGTTTCTTTACTGGAAGCCGATATGGGAACTACCAATGGAGTGGAAGTGAGTCCGGATGGAAAGACATTATATGTCAATGAATCGGTGCAACTGAATGTCTGGGCCTATGATATGGATGAAAAAGGGCGCATTCACAACAAGCGTCTGTTTCATTCTTTTGATGATCATGGAATGGATGGAATGCGTTGTGACAGAGAAGGGAACCTCTATATTTGCCGCTATGGAAAAGGGGTGGTCGCCATTTTAACTCCTCAGGGAGAGCTTCTGCGGGAAGTTGTTTTAAAAGGAGAAAAGCCAACCAATATCACTTTTGGCGGGGAAGAAAACAGGACCTGTTTCGTTACTTTGCAGGACCGGGGATGTTTTGAGATCTTTGAGGCACTTTATCCGGGAAGGGAGTAAGCACTCCGGAAGAAAAACGGCCGATGGAAACACCTTGGGTATGAATCATGAAAAATTGAATATTCTTTCTCTTTTATATACGCTTTTATCAAATTTCCCGTTATAATAGGTGCGAATAACTTAATTTGACTTGAATGATTGAATATATAAAAGGTGAAATTGTTGAACTAACCCCGGCCTACATGATCATGGAGTGTGCAGGAATCGGTTATCAATTAAATATTTCACTGAATACGTATAGTTTTTATAACGGAAAAACAACGGGCAAAATATATGTTTATGAAGTGATCCGTGAAGATGCCCACCTGCTTTTTGGTTTTGCGGATAAAGCGGAAAGAGAACTGTTTCTTTTACTGATCTCTGTTTCCGGTGTTGGTTCCAATACCGCCAGAATGATCCTATCTTCTTTCTCCCCTTCAGATCTGATCCAGGTCATTGCAACGAAAGATGAGAATTCCCTTACGGCAGTGAAAGGGATCGGCCTGAAAACAGCTCAGCGAATTATCATAGATCTGAAGAATAAAGTCAAACCTGTTGAGAGCCTGGGCAATTCTTCTTCACGGGCAACCTCCGGAGGAGCGATGGCAGAAGAGGCTGTCGCTGCGTTGATCATGTTGGGGTTCCAGAAGGCGGCTTCACAAAAGGCGGTCAATTCTATTCTGAAAGCATCTCCTGCACTGACTGTAGAGCAGGTCATTAAATCAGCACTCCGGATACTTTAATCATCCGGATGATTGATTAGCAGTGGTAGAAATGAGAAAGAAAATCCTGAAATATACTATATCTATACTTCTTTTGTTATTTGGAGTGGGTTTATACTCTCTGAATGCAGACTTTCTTGCTTTTACCGCAACCCTGCCTGAGATCGAATTAATAGATGAACTCCAGGTAGGAGACACCATTCCTCCCCGTTATCCGGTTTCCAAGACCTATGCCGAGGAATATGAAGATGTGATTAAACAATCGCCTGCCGATCTACGGGATCCGGAGAATGTGAAAACGACGATCGAATATGATTTGAAATCCGGTTCCTATATCATCCGTACCAGGATTGGGGAGATGGAGATTGGAACACCCATGACGTTGACCCCGGAAGAGTTTCAGAACTACCAGATGCAGGAGTCACTCCGTTCCTATTTTCGCCAGAAAAACGAAGAAGAGTTTCAGAAAGAAGCGAATAAGCAATTTAATGTCGCGGACATGCAATTTGATATAGGCGCGGCAGAACGAATCTTTGGTCCGGGTGGAGTCCGGGTCAGAACACAGGGGACTGCTCAGATCACCATGGGGTTGAAGAACACAACCACTAAAAATCCGACGTTACCGGAACGGGCCCGTTCCCGTACCTATTTTAATTTCGATGAGAGTGTCCAGTTGAATATGCAGGCGAACGTGGGTAGCAAAGTGGATTTCAATATGAATTATAATACTGAATCCTCTTTTGACTTTGATTCCAAACGTCTGAAATTAGCCTACACCGGTGATGAAGATGAAATTATTAAATCACTGGAAGCCGGGAATGTAAGCATGACAACCAGTAACTCTCTGATCAATGGAGGAGCGGCGCTGTTTGGGATAAAAGCGGATCTGCAGTTTGGTAAGCTACGGGTAAATACGCTTTTTGCCCAACAAAACTCAGAATCCAGGACTGTGAACTCGAAGGGTGGTGTTCAAACCAAATCTTTTGAGATCACAGCAGATGAATATGATGAAAACCGTCATTTCTTCCTGGCCCATTATTTCCGGGATCATTATGACAGTTGGTTGAAAGATCCTGTCTATATTAATTCCGGAATTGAGCTTCAGAGAGTAGAGGTGTGGGTTACTAATAAACGGGGAAATTATGATCAATCCCGGAATATTGTCGCTTTTTCTGATCTGGGAGAAAGTGACAAAGCAAGTAATCCTGATTTTAAAGTCCCGGAAAGTAAGGTGCCTGCTAATTATGCAAATAGCTTATATGAGACCTTTTCTTCTAATACGGAAGTCCGGAATATCAGCCGGGTTAACCAGACGTTGGGAGACCTGGGACTGGAAGATGCCAGAGATTATGAAAAGGTTCAAAGTGCCCGTCTGCTGGATGCATCTGAATATACGATTAATAAACAATTAGGATATATCTCTTTAAAGAGTCAGTTACAGGCGGATGAAGTATTAGGGGTTGCGTATGAGTATAAATATAGAAGTCAAACGTATCAGGTCGGAGAGTTTACAACAGACAGGGTTGGTGGAGAGGAAGAAACGAATTCTTCTACGAATTTGTATGTAAAGCTGCTGAAAGGTACCAGCATGTCCCCGGGAATGCCCTTCTGGGATCTGATGATGAAGAATGTCTATTCCTTAGGCGCCTATTCCGTACAGAAAGATAAATTCCGTTTGAACATCATGTATCAGAGTGACTCCATAGGGACCTATTTGAACTATTTGACAGAAGGGAGTATTGCCAATAAAGTGTTGTTAAGGGTGATGAACTTAGATAATTATGACACGAATAATCTCCCGAATCCGGATGGATTTTTTGACTTTATAGAAGGGGTTACCGTGTTGTCTGAGAACGGACGGATTATATTCCCGGTAGTCGAACCCTTTGGCTCTTATTTAGAAAAGCAAATAAATAATGCGGTAATTGCGGATAAGTATGTGTATCAGGAATTGTATGATTCTACCCTTACGGTTGCCCGTCAGATCGCAGAAAAGAATAAGTTTATTCTTCGGGGGGAATACAGGGCTTCCTCTGCTTCTGAAATTCAGTTAGGTGCCACCAATGTAGCCCGGGGATCGGTCCGGGTAACTGCTGCAGGAGTGGAACTGACGGAAAATGTGGATTATATCGTGGACTATACTTCCGGTGTGGTTACGATCATTAATGAAAATATTATAGCCAGTAACAGTTCTATTTCGGTCAATCTGGAGAATCAGTCCGTATATAGCATGCAGCGAAAGACCATGGTCGGACTGGACCTGAATTACGAGTTTAATCCGAATCTGACAGTAGGAGCAACGGTTATGCATCTCTCTGAAATGCCATTGACCACCAAGACAGCTATGGGAGATGAAGCACTGAAAAACACTTTATGGGGAGCTAATCTGGCGTATCGCGGAGAAAGCCAGTGGTTAACCAATATGGTGACCAAACTACCTCTGCTGAATCTGACCCAACCCAGTCAGATCGCTTTGAATGCGGAGTTTGCTCATTTGATCGCCGGACATTATGAAAACCAATATACAGGAAAGTATTCCTACCTGGATGATTTTGAGTCCAGCCAGAGTACCATAGACCTTTCCAACCCTTATTCCTGGTTCCTGGCAAGTACACCCTACCAGGATGAAAAGAGCGGTTCGAAAGTGCTTTTCCCGGAAGCCAGATTAGTGAATAATACGGAATATGGTAAAAACAGAGCGTTGCTGGCCTGGTATTATATAGACGGTATTTTTACCCGTAAAAATTCCAGCCAGTTACCCAAACATATCACGAAGGATGACCTGTCGAATCATTATGTACGTGCGGTAAACTATGATGAGTTATATCCTAACAGAGATCAACAATATAATGAGTCCAGTACTTTGCAGGTACTGAATATGGCTTACTATCCGAACGAACGGGGTCCTTACAATCTGGATACTGAAAATCTGAATCCGGATGGAACATTGGCGAATCCTGAATCCCGTTGGGGAGGGATGATGCGTAAAATTGACCAGACCGATTTTGAAACGGCAAACATCGAGTATATAGAGTTCTGGATGATGGATCCGTTTTACTATGACCCCACTTCTTTAGGAGGAGATCTTTATCTGAACTTAGGAGAGATCTCGGAAGATATCCTGAAGGATGAAAAGAAGTTTTTTGAGAACGGGTTACCTATTGACGGTGATACGACACTGGTAGATAGAACTGTGTGGGGATATGTGCCTAAACAACAAAGTACGGTATATGCTTTTGATAATACGGCAGGAAGTCGTAGAGCTCAGGATGTCGGACTGGATGGTCTTTCGAATGCCGCGGAGTTTGAGTTTGATACCTATCAGAATTATCTGATGGAACTGAGACGGGTGTTACCTGCTGAAACCATTCAGAGAATGGAACAGGATCCTTTCTCTCCGATGAATGACCCGGCGGGGGATAATTTTCATCATTACCGTGGTTCTGATTATGACCGGGATGAAGTAGATATTCTGACCCGTTACAAACGGTTTAACGGAACAGAGGGAAACTCTCCGGATACCAGTGAGTCTTCTGAATCGTATAGTACTTCTGCCCGGACTCTTCCGGATGTGGAAGACATCAATCAGGATAATACGATGAATGTCAATGAAAAGTATTATGAATATAAAGTCTCTGTTCGTCCGCAGGATCTGGAAGTAGGGAAAAATCATATTGTAAATACCAGAGAAGCAAAAGTCACCTTGGCAAATGGTAATTCGGAAACGATCACCTGGTACCAGTTTAAAGTTCCGGTGAAAGGTTATGATGGGGTTATCGGAAATATGAATGACTTTAAGACCATCCGCTTTATGCGTATGTATATGACAGATTTCCGGGAAAGTACCGTGCTTCGTTTTGGTACGCTGCAATTAGTCCGTGGGGAATGGCGTACCTACGAACAGGACCTTTCCCAACCCAATACGATCCCGACGATTAACGGAACCTTAGAAGTGGCTTCCGTAAATATAGAGGAAAATGGAGACCGTAGTCCGGTGAACTATGTCCTACCTCCGGGAGTGACCCGTATGTTAGATCCCAGCCAACCGCAGATACGCCAGGAAAATGAACAGGCTCTTTCTATGAAGATCACGAACCTGGCTTCACAGGATGCCCGGGCTATTTACAAAACAACCTCTTATGACCTGCGTCAATATAAACGCCTGCAATTGTTTACACACGCGGAATCCTTTATTGATGATGTGACTCAGTTGCGGGACAATGATCTTTTCGTATTTATCCGTCTGGGATCTGACTATAAGAATAATTATTATGAGTATGAGATCCCGTTGAAACTGACGCCTCATAATGACAAATACAATACATATAACTACGAACATCAACAGTTAGTCTGGCCGGAATCCAATATGTTTGATTTCCGTTTTGATGTGCTGACCAACCTGAAATTAAGCAGGAACCGGATCGTCCGGGGAGGTGGTAGCGGAGCTTCTTATCAACAGGTTTATTCGGAATATGATCCGGATCACACCTTGAATAAGATCAGTATTGTCGGAAACCCGAGCCTTTCAGATGTAAGGGTCATGATGATCGGGGTCCGGAATAACTCGTCGAATACCAAGAGCGCGGAAGTCTGGATCAATGAGTTAAGATTGACTGATTTTGACGAAGAGGGAGGATGGGCAGTGAATGCCAATCTGAATGTGGCTTTGTCAGATCTGGGAACTGTGAACGTGGGAGGCCGGTTTGAAACGGCTGGTTTTGGAGGATTGGATCAATCCCTGGCGGAACGCCGTCTGGAAGATTATTCCCAGTACAATATTTCCACTACGATGGAATTGGGTAAGTTCTTCCCGGAAAAAGCGGCCGTGAGCCTGCCTTTATACTATGCTTATTCCAAAGAGGTGTATACCCCCAAATATGATCCGCTCAACCAGGATATCCGGTTGAAAGATGCCCTTAAGGAATACGATACCAAACAGGAAAAAGATTCGATCCGGAAACTGGCGTTAGATAAAAATATCACTAAAAGTATTGCCTTTAATAATATACGGGTAAATATTAAAAGTAAGAACCCGATGCCTTATGACCCGGCTAACTTCTCTTTTGGTTATTCGTATAGTGAAATGAATAACTACAATCCGGAAACCGAATATGAAACAACAAAGGATTACAGGGGAAATTTTGCCTATAGTTATACTCCTTATGTGGTTCCTTTCCGTCCTTTCAAGAATATAAAACCGAACAATCATACCCGTTACTTCAGACAACTGGGACTTAATTATGTTCCGTCCAATGTGAGTTTCCAGACTGTCATGTCCCGGAACTATTATGAGATCAAGTTGCGGAACTTGGAAAATACTTCAGCAGAGAATGAAACGCCGGTCTCCTTCAGCCAGAATTTCTACTGGGACCGTGCTTTTAGTTTGCGGTGGGCATTTACGACTAACCTGATCGCGAACTTTACATCCGGGACGAATGCCCGGATAGAAGAACCGTATGTACAGGTAAATAAAAAACTGAACCCGGATCAATATCAGGTGTGGAAAGATTCCGTCAAGCAAAGCATCAGAGATTTAGGGACACCCATGGCGTATGACCAGACTTTTGGGGTGACTTATAATCTGCCTTTCCAATATTTCCCGGTGCTGGACTGGGCAAATAGTTCCGTGTCTTACAATGCAAGTTACAACTGGGATCGCGGAGCCACTACGCTTAGTACGGATTATGAAATAGGAAATACAATTAAAAACCAGCGTCAGATCAATGTACAGACCGGATTGAATTTACTGACACTGTACAATAAAAATAAATTCCTGAAAGAGGTGAACCAGAAATATGGGGGAAGTAACCGGAGGAATGAACAAAAGAAACCCAAACGGGATATTAAACTGGAGAAAGAGGTCAAACTGAGTCCGGATAGTGCGACTGTGTTCCGGCATGGGATGTTGACGAAGAAGTTGAAGGTCACAGCGCGTGGTGCGGACGGCCGTTCTTATTCGATTAAGTTCAAACCGCTTAATTATGCGGAGATCCTGATCCTGAACCAGGATACGGCGACCCTTCAGTTGACTTTGGTTCCCGGTACGCCTAAAAATGAAGAGTTATGGTATAAGGCTGCGGAATATTCTTCCCGGTTCCTGATGATGGTCAGAAGGATCAACATCCAGTATGGTATGACGGATGGAATGACGATTGCCGGTTTCCGTCCCGAGATCGGAGATATTTTCGGCCAGCAGAGATCCTCTCTGGGTTTGTCTCCGGGACTGGCTTTTGCTTTTGGTTCGGTGAGAAGAGATTATTTAGATGAGATCTCCGATAAAGGATGGTTGATCAAGGATGAGAATAACGTGACTCCTGCCGTTATCAATAAAGCAAAAACATTGACGATCAATACGAACTTAGAACCAATACCGGGGCTTAAGATTGATTTGGATGCCAACCGGGTAGATACCCGCAGTACGGATGTTTATTATATGTATGACGGAATGCCGGAGAAAATGGGAGGAAACTTTACGATGACCACCATCTCATTAGGATCTGCTTTCGGTGGTATTGGCAATGCCTCGAACGGATATGCATCCAAATCTTTTGATAAATTTATAGAGAACAGGGATATTCTTGCACAGCGTCTGGAGAACAGCTATGCTTCTACGCGATATCCAAACAGTGGTTTTTTGGCGGGAAGTTCTTTGGCCGGAGAAAACTATAATCCTGCTATGGGAAATGTGGACCGGAATTCTGCCGATGTATTGATCCCGGCCTTCTTGGCGGCTTATACAGGAAAAGACCCCAACAAAATCTCTTATACGGCCTTCCCGTCTCTCTCCAGTTTATTACCGAACTGGCGTATCACGTATGAAGGTCTGATCAGGATCCCGGCGATCAATAAGTATTTCAAAAGTCTTTTGTTGAGCCATCAATACCGTTCTTCTTATACTGTAGGATCGTATACCACTTTTGAAAACTGGGTTTCTGCCGGAGGAGATGGATTAGGGTACACCCGGAATGCGTTGGCTGAAAATTCTGTCAGTCCGCTTCCCTCTTCTCAGTTCTCTATTTCTGCTGTTAGTATTACGGAAGGATTCACTCCGCTGGTTGGAGTGGACGGAACGTTACTAAATAATATTACGCTGAGTACTCAGTACCGTACTACCAGAAATCTGAATCTGAATATTTCTTCTTATCAATTGGTGGAATCTGTTTCTAAAGAATATGTGATAGGGATGGGATATAAGATGACTGAGTTTAATAAAGTGTTGAAGATGAAAGCGACCCGGGATTTTAGTAATGACCTGAATGTAAGAATGGACTTTTCATTGAGAAGAACCCAGGCACTTATCCGTAAAATTGAGGAATATTACTCCCAGGCAACCAGTGGAAATGTGGCAAAAACGATCCAGATCACGGCTGATTACGGATTAAGCAGAGCATTGACCGTCCAGGCGTTTTATGACCTGCAGATCAATACTCCGTTAGTATCCAGCACCTCTTATCCAACTTCCAATTCCAGTTACGGAGTGACGCTGCGTTTCTCCTTAGCACAATAAGATCAGAAGCCAAACCCGAGTTCGAACATGAACCGGACCGTATCGGTAGAGCCAAATAAAGAATATTTCGTAATGATTTTATTGATGAAGATCAACCAGATCCCTCCTCCGTAGGAACTATGCCACTTGTTGGAATCTTCTCCGGGATACCATACCCGTCCATAATCCGCCCCTACAAACAGATCATATTTGGTAGGAATAAATGGATTCCATAGATTTCCCATATCCAGGCGCAGATCCGAATATTGATAAAAGGATTGTTTACCTAAAAAGCGATTACTCCTGAAACCCCGGAGCTCCGTGGTGGCAGCCTGATAGAATTCATATTTATCACTGAACAGAACCCTTCCTTTTGCCATGGTGGCCCAGCTAAACCGTTTGGAGAAAGCCAGGTCTAATTCCGCCTGTATTTCCGTATAAGGAAAATTCCTCCCTACATCTTTCCAGTTGACCTTCCAGCCGCCTGTCACGTCTAATTCCAGATGGGAGACAAAAGACGGTTGGTCTCTTTTAAACTGATAAGTGAGCGCTACTTCCGAGAAATAATTTGTCTTGAAGATCCGGTCGTCATCCTCATAGATCCGGTTAATGAGTTTATCCCCGGAATTGCGTACTTTGAACAGCTCAAAAGAAGTTTTGAATATAAACTTATTCCGGTCATCCAATTCTAAATGATAAGAGGGCGCAATGTTTAACTCCCGGATATTATTCCGGTTATAGCTTCTTTTTTTGTCTTTGTACCCGTCCGTATCGTTTCCAAATCCGAAGAAGTTATAGTTGTTCATCGGAAACCCGAAGTCTATATCCAGATGAATACTTTTACGGGCATCATACCTCGGGAAAATACCCCGGTACATAAATCCTCTCAGATAACTATATCCGATCCGGTGCTGGTAAGTGAAAGGGCTTCGTTTGAAACCATATTGGGTATAGGTATAAAACATGCCTAAGTTAATCCCCAGGTCGGAATCATAATATCCCCAGGGAGTAAAAGAGGTTTGCTGATATTTGGTTTTTGTATAATCATACGACAACTGGGAGTCGTTTGTAAGGATCACCCTCCCGTTAGAGATCGTATCTGTGGCCTCTTTTTCCGACGGGTAACCATATACTCTGACCTTTTTTCCGGATTCGATCCGGTAACTATTCTCTCCTTTTCCTCCGATAAGATAAACCGGTTTTGTTTTACCGGAAGAGGTCCCCTCCACAATAAACTCATCATCTCCATCCAGGCCATAGATCCATAACTCATTTCCGGAAGTTTTCGCATATGCTTTTTCAAACACAGGCCTGGTTTCTCCTTTATTATAGATACGTACCTCTACGCTATCCGCAGGCGTATGGGTAACAACGATCCGGTCCTCATGAAGAGTGCCCGTTACGACCGGTGTCTTTTGTAACTCTTCGTAATATCGGATGGCTATTTCATCGAGGTTATCTCTGCGCTTTTTCAGATTTACTTTGATCTTATCGATGTCTTTGCCCTGTATACTGGCAGGGAGATGTTGAAAGGCGGTCTCTATCTCCTGGTCGGTTAGTACTGATTTCAGATAATTCGCCTGTGCGATCCAGCTTTCTTTCGTACTTTGGGCAGTGATCGCTTCATCCAATGCATATCCCAATTTATTGAATTTCTTAATATTTTTGATCTGTTTGTCATAGTCGAAAATAAATCCCAGCGTAAGTACATTCAACAGTTGCTTAAACATCACTCCGTCCACTTTGATAAAAGCATGGCTACGGTCTATGACTAATGGTTTATAGATCGTATGATCATTTTGTTGAATAGCTAACCAGTTCCAGTTCTCAGGGATTTTATTCCAGTCTCCGATCAGCATATCAAAGACCCGTTCCCGTATGTAAAGATCCTGGTCCACTACATAGGATTTATCTTTTTGCAATTCAGCCAGCATTTCGTTGGTTGTGAGAATGTTTTTTTGAGTATGGATATCCGGGACATCAATGACCACTACTAACTTATCCTGAATACGGCTTCCGGTTGCAATGGTATCCGTCGTACTGTTTTCCGGCAGATAAAAGATACGTGACGGGTTGGTGTTTAATCCGGCAGCCCGGGCTAACGGATCGGATGCCATAAACGTATAGGGGTTAATGATCGTATAGGAATCGGATATAAATTTATCCAGATAGGTTCCCCGGAAACTACTTTTGGAGTACATCTCCTGAAAGAAGTCAGATTCCAGAAAGGTAGTGGATCCACCTAACGGTTTAAGCATATATAAACGTTGCTGATTGTCTTCTAAATAGACTCCATGAAACTTATCTGCCTGTCTCACCACCGTTACCCCTCCTAACAGGGTTTTAAAGGTAGTGGATGGAGCCGCAATGGGAGTCGTATACAGATTCCGGTAATGTCGCCCCCATAACCGGTTATAGATCTTACTTTTGTTTTTCATATCCGCCGGATAGATCGCTCTGTATACCGTGCTGTCACTGATCGTACGGGCAGCCGCGGAATCTGTTTGTGCGACTGCATTTCCTGTCACAAAAGACAGGAAAAGTACAGTCGCACATAAAAAGTATAGTCTTAGTTCTGTATGGAATGGCCACATGTCTCAATATGATTAATTAATTATTTCCCGGAGACTATTTCTTCCCGTCTATTTTACCCACCATTTTGGAAGGGTCTACCCAGGCATCAAACTCTTCCGCGGTAACAAGTCCGGTTTCTATCGCGGCTTCTTTTAACGATTTATTTTCTTTATAAGCACGCTGGGCAATGGTTGCCGCTTTGTAATAACCGATTTTTGTATTTAAAGCGGTTACCAACATCAGGGAATCATCCAGATGTTTCCGGATCGTTTCTTTCACAGGAAGTATGCCGCTGACACAATGTTCATTAAAGCTATCACAACCTTCACCGATAATACGCGCGCTTTGAAGAAAGTTCGCGATAATCATCGGTTTGAATACGTTCAGTTCAAAGTGTCCGTTGGAACCACCGATCGAGATGGAGACATCATTCCCCATCACCTGTGCCGCGATCATGGTCATGGCTTCACATTGGGTGGGGTTTACTTTGCCGGGCATGATAGATGATCCCGGTTCATTTTCCGGTAAATGGATCTCACCAATGCCGGCACGGGGTCCGGAGCCTAACAGGCGAATGTCATTGGCTACTTTCATCAGGCTGACAGCTACGGCCTTTAAAGCCCCGTGTGCTTCGACTAAGGCATCATTGGATGCTAATGCCTCGAATTTGTTCGGAGCAGTGACAAAGGGATATTCTGTTAATTCCGCTATTTTCTTTGCTACGTTTTTTGCGAAGTTATCCGGTGTGTTGATCCCGGTTCCTACGGCCGTTCCTCCTAAAGCCAATTCTGCTAACCGGTTCAAGGCATTCTGTGTGGACCGCAAGCCATATTGAATCTGTGCCATATAGCCACTGAACTCCTGCCCCAGTGTAAGGGGAGTCGCATCCATCAGGTGCGTACGTCCGATTTTGACAATAGGCATAAAGGCGATACTTTTTTGAGCAAGTGTATTCCGTAGTCTCAGAATACCCGGTATGGTTGTTTCAGAAAGGACTTTGTAAGCGGCAATATGCATCGCTGTAGGAAATGTATCATTAGAAGACTGTGACTTATTCACATCATCATTTGGCTGGAGTACTTTCTCTTTATCTGTCAGTTTACCTCCTGTTAATACATGTGCCCGGTTCGCGATTACTTCATTGACATTCATGTTGGTTTGTGTGCCGCTACCTGTTTGCCACACCACTAAAGGAAAAGAGTCATCTAACTTACCGGCAATGATCTCATCACAGACCTGCCCGATCAGATCGCATTTTTCCTGACTCAGAAGTCCGGCCTCTTGATTGACTAAAGCGGCCGCTTTTTTTAGGTATCCGAATGCATGAATGATCTCTTTTGGAATGCGGTTAATATCTTGTGCGATTTTAAAATTATTGATGCTCCGTTGTGTCTGCGCCCCATAATAGGCATCCACAGGAACCTTCACTTCTCCCATAGTATCTTTTTCTAAACGATATTCCATAAAAGTGTAATATTAAGATTTTGATTTCTAAAGTAACTCCGGATGAAAAACGTATTCCTACAACTAATTAACCGTAGGCTGATACAAAAAGTTTACCCCCGAAATGTTAAGACCGTTACAGCGTGGAATATCCTTTCAGCTCTTTTCTCAGAGCCTTCGCCCGGTTTCCGGTGACCTGGTCCATAAGCGACCAGAATCGTTCGCTGTGGTTCATTTCAAGGGTGTGGCAAAGCTCGTGTAATAAAACGTAATCTACTAAATGAGGAGGTAATAACAGGAGGGATAGGGAGAGGTTGATGGTTTTCTTTCCGCTGCAACTTCCCCAGCGGGTTTTGCTGTTGTTTATTTTTACCGAGGTATACGTAAAACCATATTGCTCAGCCAGTGTTTTCAGCCTGGGCGGCAACACCCGGCGGGCTTCATGCCGGAGCGCTCTTTCTAACAGGTCCCGGAGTGTAGCCTGTACTTTTTCCTCTTCGAAACGGGTCTGTTGCGGACAGGCAATATGAAGAAAGCCGTCCGCTAATTTCATATAATAACCGGCCCGGTCCGAACGAAAGATATGCAATTTAAAAGTAGTGGCCTGCAATTCCGTTTCTTCATTCAGGAGTTGAGGGGCTATGGAGGGTCTGGAAAGAAAGCGGAGCAACTGCGGGCGTTTTTCGTGGATAAAGGAGATTAATTTCTGTTCGTCCCCCTGTTCCGGCATGGTGGCGATCACGATCCCGTCTTTTACTCTCAGATTGTAATGTCTGGCACGGGAACTGGTCCGGATCAGAATAGTTCCTAATTGTTTATCCTGTAACTTCTTTTCCATTTGATTCACAAAAGTAATACATTGCCGCCAACAAATAATACAGTAGAATTAGTTATCTTTGCACCGGATTTGAAGAAATAAGTACTAACTATATAAATATTTAATCATGAGCAAAAAAGCGTTGTTAATTATTTGCGACGGATGGGGTATCGGCAGTAAAGGCAAGAATGATGTGATATATAACACACCAACACCTTATTGGGATGAATTGATCAAAACATATCCAAACTCCCAGCTTCAGGCTTCAGGTGAAAATGTAGGTTTGCCGGATGGCCAGATGGGTAACTCGGAAGTGGGTCACCTGAATATCGGTGCGGGACGTGTCGTGTATCAGGACCTGGTAAAGATCAATATCGCCTGCCGTGAGAATACGATTATGGACAATCCGGAGATCAAAAAGGCTTATGGTTACGCAAAAGAAAACAACAAACAGATCCATTTCTTAGGATTGGTTTCTGACGGTGGTGTACACAGTTCTTTGGAGCACCTGATGAAGCTGACTGATATTGCAAAAGAATATGGTATCACGAAATCATATGTTCACTGCTTTATGGACGGTCGTGACACCGACCCGAAAAGTGGAAAAGGTTTTATTGAACAGTTAGAAAACCATTTGAAAACAACAGGTGGTAAGATCGCATCTATCATTGGCCGTTACTATGCGATGGACCGTGACAAACGGTGGGAACGTGTGAAAGAGGCCTATGAAGTATTAGTGAACGGCGTAGGTAAACCATCTGAAGATATGGTTCAGGCCATGGAAGAATCCTATGCGGAAGGTGTGACAGATGAGTTCATCAAACCCATCGTACATGTGGAAAACGGAAAACCGGTGGCAACCATTGAAGAAGGAGATGTGGTGATCTTCTTTAACTACCGCAATGACCGTGCAAAAGAATTGACTATTGTCCTGACCCAACAGGATATGCCGGAGGCAGGAATGACTACCATTCCGGGACTTCAGTTCTATTGTATGACTCCCTATGATGCAAGTTTCACGGGTGTAAACATTCTATTCGACAAAGACAATGTAAACAATACCCTCGGTGAATACCTGGAAGCATCAAACAAAACACAGTTACACATCGCAGAAACTGAAAAATATGCACACGTGACCTTCTTCTTCAACGGCGGACGTGAAACTCCGTTTGAAGGTGAAGACCGTATCCTGATTCCTTCTCCCAAAGTGGCTACTTACGACCTGCAACCGGAAATGAGTGCGTACGAAGTGAAAGACAAACTGGTAGAGGCGATCAACGAAAATAAATATGACTTTATCGTTTGTAATTATGCCAATGGAGATATGGTGGGACACACCGGAATCTATGAAGCCATTGAAAAAGCTGTGGTTGCAGTAGATGCCTGTCTGCATGATACGGTAGAGGCTGCGAAAGCAAACGGATATGAAGTGATCATCATCGCTGACCACGGAAACGCGGATAATGCCATGAACGAAGATGGTTCGCCTAACACGGCTCACTCGTTGAATCCGGTTCCGTTCGTATATGTAACAGAGAACAAAGACGCGAAAGTGGAAGATGGTATTCTGGCAGACGTAGCTCCTTCTGTATTACAGATTCTCGGACTGCCTCAGCCGGCTGAAATGACAGGAAAATCTTTGATTAAATAAATAAAATTGGCTGTTGCCAATTGAGGTAGTTAGGCGTTGGTAGTTAATAGCTGGCAGAAGGAGTCATTCTTCCGGAGTTATTAATTACCAACTGTTTTTATGGATTCTGAAATTCTCCTAACTACCAACTCCTAACTACTACCAAAATATATGATCCAGATAGATGATGCCTTAGTAGGGCTGGATGTAATAGAACGTTGCTTCATTTGTGATATCTCACAATGTAAGGGAGCCTGTTGTATAGAAGGTGACTCCGGGGCACCCCTCGAAGAAGAAGAGCTGGAAGAACTCCGGAAAGTGTTGCCGGAAGTTTGGGATGACCTGTTACCCGAAGCGCAGGAAATCATTAATCAACAGGGCGTAGCCTACATTGATTCAGATGGGGATATTGTCACTTCTATTGTCAACGGAAAGAACTGTGTCTTTACCTGTTATGATTCGGAGGGTGTTTGTAAATGTGCGATTGAAAAAGCATACCGCGAAGGACGTGTCTCTTTCTATAAACCCGTATCGTGTCACCTCTATCCTATTCGTATCACTCAATACAGAGACTACCGGGCTGTGAACTATGACCGTTGGAAGATATGCCGGTGTGCGGAATTGTTAGGGCAGAAAGCGGGCGTTCCTGTTTATCAATTCCTCAAAGAACCGTTAATTCGTAAATTCGGGGAAGCCTGGTACAACGAACTGGAACAATGTGCGGATGAATGGCGCAAACAGCAAAGAAGCTACGATTTCTGATCCGGAACTCTCTGAGTGGGGATGATTTTCTATATTTATCGAATGACGAAATAATCTTTTTGGCTTTCTCTCCCTGTAAATTTATTTTCAGGTATTCACCTGTTCACCTTTCCATAAGAAATTATAAATGAATCATATACGGTGAACACCTTATCTTTTTAGGGTATTCACCGGGTATTCACCTGAGGAAAAGGTATTCACCGTGGAGGAGGACTATTCAGTCATGGTCGGAAGATTTTATTTCATCTTTAATGACCTCA
>Ga0192244_10014_pt1 | contig 99069 bp, 98 predicted proteins | sample Koala_Koa27_L3_FD_131234 | JGI IMG/M metagenome (GOLD analysis project Ga0192244, IMG submission 131234) | Enriched cells from koala feces incubated with labeled cellulose particles, San Francisco Zoo, California, United States - Koala_Koa2-7_L3 ... | reverse complement strand
AAATCCCAGAAGTTTTGGAGTATAGACGTGCAGGGGAATGAGATAACCGTTCAGTATGGTAAATTAGGTACGGATGGTCAGACGCAGGTAAAGACTTTCGGGACACCGGAAGAGGCCGAAAAACAGGCCGGTAAACTAATCGCTGAAAAGACTAAAAAGGCTATGTGGAGACTGCAGAGGAAGTGGCGAAAGAGATGAAGGTGGAAGCGAAGAAATATGGGCTTACCTATGAAGAATATGATGACGGAAGTAAAACGGATATTGATATTCTTGATAAAATGCTGCACGACCCCAAACTACCGGAAATCAAACAATTAGTGATCGGTTGCTGGAGTTTTGAAAGCGGAGACTGTTCGGAATTAGTGAAAGGGATGGTGGAGCATAAAGAGAAATTCGCTCATATAGAAGGGCTGTTCTGGGGGGATATTGACTATGAAGAGTCGGAGATCTCCTGGATTGAACAAACAGATCTGGGGCCTCTGCTGGATGGGATGCCCCAGTTAAAGGATCTGAAAATCAAAGGAACAAATGGACTGGGTATTGGCCGGACTTCCCGCCCGAACCTGAGATCGCTGGAGATTATCAGTGGCGGACTGCCTGCTTCTGTCATAGAGGATGTGATTCAGTCTGACTTTCCCAACCTGGAGAAACTGATCCTGTATGTAGGGATCGATGAATATGGTTTTGATGGCACGATCGATCAGTTTACTCCCCTTTTCTCGAAGGAGAAATTCCCGAAACTTACTTACCTGGGCATTGTCAATGCGGAGGAACAGGATCAGATCGTACAGATGTTTCTGGATTCGGATATGCTGCCTCAACTGGAAATCATGGATATTTCCTGTGGGGTGCTGACGGACAAAGGCGGGCAACTTTTGCTGGACCATGTTGAGAAGATTAAACGTCTGAAACTGATCGACATGCGTTACAACTACTTATCGGAGGAGATGCGGGCGAAACTACGTAAACTTCCGGTAAAGGTGGATGTGAATGAAGCAGAGGAATATGATGACGAATGGATGTCACCTATGATTACTGAATAATATGCGGATTGTTGTTGTCTGTAATCATCCTTGTAAGCGGACACAATGGTTTATGAATACCGGGAAACGGATGGGATCAGAGTTAGTCTTTATGAATTATGAAGAACTAATAGAAAAGCTTCCGGATCTTCATTCAACCGTGATCAAACTGGAGCCGCCGGTACATAAGGAATGCCGTATAGAAGCTTACCAGATATTGTCCCGGACCTATAGAGATCTATTGTATGAGCTTCAACAAATTCCCCATGCTTCGTCTGTCCGTTTTCTGAATTCTCCAAAGTCAATTCTTTGCTCGATGGATAAATACCAGACTAAACAGGAACTTGTGGGTTTTCCGGTTACTCCGCTTTTGGGAGTAGGTTTTCGCTCTTTGGATGAATTATTAGTTTGTATGAAAGAACGGGGAAAATATTCGATCTTCCTGAAACCCCGGTACGGTTCAGGAGCAGGTGGTGTGATGGCAATCCGATTTAATCCCCGGACCGGTCAATGGGTGGCCTATACAACTTTATGTGTTTCCGGTTCATCTATCTATAATACTAAAAAGATCAACCGTTTTTCCGGATACAAGGAGGTTATGCAATTAGCTGAAACGGTTATGCACATGGATGCTATCGCAGAGGAGTGGATCATAAAGGATCAATTAGCCGGAGAGAATTATGATCTGCGGGTGGTTTGCCAGGCCGGACAAGTGGATTCTATGGTGGTCCGTTGCAGCCGGGGAACGATCACGAACCTACATTTAAATAATAAAGCCCGTCTACCGGAGGAGATTGGGCTTTCTGCTGATTTACAGGAGGAAATTAATAACTTATGTGTGCATGCTACTCAAACGATGAAATTGATGTATGCCAGAATAGACATCTTACTAACCAGAGGGAACCGTGTTCCTTACCTGATAGAGGTAAACGGACAGGGAGACCATATATACCAGGATATGTATGGAGAAAATCATATTTATACGAATCAGATTCGATGGATCCAGTCACTCAACCGATAGATAAGGCTGCCGGGCTCTCCGGTGAGATCCGGATGGATGAAGTAGTAAGCCATAAAGATATTCTGATGCTCTGCTTTGATACACTCCGTTACGATGTTTGTGTGGAGGAGGAACGGAAGGGTGGAACCCCGGTTTTAAACAGTTATGGGGGTTCCTGGGAGAAGCGGCATGCCCCGGGGAATTTCACCTATCCTTCCCATTTTGCCATCTTTGCCGGTTTTTCCCTTCTCCGGTGGACCCTCATTCCCTCCGGGAGCGTAGCTGGCTCTTTTATCCGGAACGGGTCGACGGTGGACGGATCACCCCGGAAGGAAGTTATGTTTTTAAGGAGGCTACTTTTGTGGAAGCTTTGGGGGAGAGAGGCTATGAGACGGTGTGTATTGGTGGAGTCAATTTCTTTAGCAAAAAGAATGAGATGGGGAAGGTCTTTCCCGGTTATTTTAAGAAGAGTTACTGGCGGCCTTTATTTGGTTGCACGGAACCGGAAAGTGCCCGGCACCAGGTGGACTTCGCGATCGGGCAACTCAATCAATATTCTGCGGACCAGCGGATTTTCCTGTATATCAACTTTTCCGCGATCCATTACCCGAATTGTCATTACGTACCCGGTAAGCAAACTGATGACAAAGAATCCCACGCAGCCGCTTTCCGTTCGATTGACCGGGAACTTCCCCGTTTATTTGAGGCGTTCCGGAAGCGTTCCAACACCTTAGTGATTGCTTTATCGGATCATGGGACCTGTTATGGTGAGGATGGATATGAAAAACATGGGATAGCGCATGAAGTGGTATATACGGTTCCCTACAAACATTTTATGATCACTCCATGAAGGAAAAATTATCTCCTTACATACAATATATGTACAGTTATCCGCATAAAACGGCTTACCGTACTTTTGCTACTCCGATTTATATCGGGGACTATACGGATATTCCGGGAAAGGAACATGCTTCCCTTTATTTCCATATCCCCTTTTGCAGATATAAATGTGGTTATTGTAATCTGTTTTCCATAGCGGGTTGTTCCACCGATGGAATGGATGCTTACCTGAAAGCAATGGAGAAACAGGTAGAACAGTTGGCACCTATGTTTTCTGACTGGCAATTCAGTTCTTTTGCGATAGGTGGTGGTACTCCCCTGCTCCTCACATCCGGACAGATGGAAAGACTCTGGAAAATGGCCGGATGGTTAGGAGTCGATCCTTTACAAACTCCGGTTGCAATCGAGACTTCTCCGGAATTTGCTTCTTTGGAATCCTTGTTGACACTGAAAGAGAGAGGTGTACAGCGGATCAGTATCGGCATACAGAGTTTCCGGGAGCAGGAGCTGAAACAATTGAGAAGGTTCTCTTCCCCTGCTACGGTCAGAAAAGCATTAGAGACGATCCGGGAGGTTGATTTCCCCTCTTTTAATGTGGATCTGATCTATGGCATGGAGGGGCAGACGGTAGAGAGTTTCACGGATTCCATCCGGCAGGCTCTCTCTTACCAGCCTACGGGGTTGTTTGTGTATCCGCTCTATGTCCGACCGGAGATGGTTGCAGTCAAACGGGTACCGGATGAAGAATGTATGCGATTTTACCGGATAGCTGTTCAGTTGCTGCGGGAGGCCGGATACAAGCAGACTTCGATGCGGAGATTTATCCGGAAAGAATCCGTGGAAATGGAATTTTCCTGTGGAGATGAGGTGATGCTTGCCTGTGGTGCGGGTGGACGGAGTTACCTGGGGGATTTGCATACGGCTACTCCTTATGCGGTCCGGACACAGGAGATCCGGTCTGTTCTTCGCCAGTATGCTGATACGGTGGACCACCGGTTCATCCGGCATGGGTATCTTTTATCAGAAGAGAAAAAAAGAAGACGGTTTATGATAAAAAACCTGATGTATTATAAAGGATTGGATAGGCACGAGTATGAAGAACGGTTTGGCACTTTCCCTGAACTTCCTGTCCTGGGCATGCTGAGAGAGCGGGGTTGGATAAAAACACAGGCATCTGTCTTTTACCTGACGGAAGAGGGATTAGCATGGTCTGACTATATTGGCCAGTTATTTATTTCCCCCGCCGTACGGGAAGCGATGGAGGCATATTCTTTTAACCGGACAGCCAGATGAGCCGGTTTTCTCACATACGGACCATCTATTACCGGGGATCTTTAAATAGTTGTAACTATACCTGTTCTTATTGTGCTTTTGGCAGAAAAGGTCAACAGGGGTTCAATGTATCACAGGAGGTGAAAGCTTTAGAGGGTTTATGTGATCAGATTGCAAAGGATTTTACCTATCCTCTACGGATTATGCTGATCCCTTATGGGGAAGGGATGATCCATCCCTGGTTCCGGCAACAGATGATCCGTCTGGCTACTCTGCCTCAGGTGGAAGGGATCTCCTGCCAGACGAATCTTTCTTTTCCGGTGGATACTTTTCTAAAGGAGATCCGGACTGCCGGTGTCTCTCCGGATAAGATCAAATGCTGGTGCAGTTTTCATCCGGAGATGGTGAAGGTGGAGGATTTTGTCCGGAAAACAGAAACATTGCTGGCTGGAGGAATAGAGATATGTGCAGGTACTGTTGGTGATCCTTCAAACAAACAGATTCTCCGCCGGTTAAGAAATGAGCTTCCTCTGCATGTGTATATGTTTATTAATGCGATGGAGGGTAAGAAGACAGCGTTGAGTAAACGGGAGATCGCTTTTTTCTCCGCCATTGATAATCTGTTTCCTTATGACCGGAGCCGTGTAGCCGCTGATTGGGAGGCTTGCCGGGGAGGTAAAGAAAGTAGGTATGTGGATTTCCGGGGAGATATTTATCCCTGCCCCCGTAGCCGGGCCCGGATGGGGAATTTATATGGAGATAACCCCGCACAACCAACGTCCTGCGGGAAAAGTATCTGTGATTGTTATATTGCTTACAGCAACCTGGATCATACACCTTTACATTCCTATATGGGTCAGGGAATTACCTGGCGTATTCCGGAACGAAAGCCTGTCCGGGCCATGTTTTTTGATATTGATGGGACACTGGTGCCTGCAAATAAAAAAATACCGGAACGTTATCTGGAGACATTGAAATCTTTTGCCGGTAAAGTTCCTCTGTTTTTAGCAACTGCCCTTCCTGTAGAGTATGCCAAAAAGAGGTTAGGGACATGGTTTGATCTTTTTTCCGGTGGTATATATGCCGGTGGGGCGCATATTCAGTATGATGGAGAAAATCAGTATATTCCGGTTAGCCGGCCTCCCCTGCTCCTTAGCTCTTCCTGCCGGATTGTGTGTCATGAGCAGGATGGAGAGATCTTTAAATATACCGTTCTAACATCCGGTAAAGAAAAAGCAGATGCTTTATATGAAAGTCTGGACGTTTCTTTATACAACCTCTTCCGGAAAGGGCGTTTACTCACCATTGTAGATGCAAAGGCCTCCAAAGGAAACGGTATACGGATGATCTGCAAAAAAGCAGGTATTTTGCCTGAACAGGTGCTGGCCATGGGTGACACGGTGCAGGATTTGTCGATGATCCGGGCAGTTGGATATGGATGTGCTGTCTTAGAAGCAGAGGAAATTTTACGGCAAGAGGCCGGATATATTCTGAATCCGGATCAGCTTCCTATGTTTTTCAAGCCTGGGATGATATCATCTATTATTTGATTTTTGACTAAATAAGAAAGAATAGATCCGGAAGTCTCCGTGCCAATCTCAACTTTCCATCTTCTCTTATTGTTATTAGTATAAGGAGAAATGCGATCAGACATACTTATTATAAATAAAATAGGAAAAAGATGGAATCATTTGAAGAAATTATCAAAGGGGATAAACCTGTTCTGGTAGATTTTTTTGCGACCTGGTGCGGTCCTTGTAAAGCGATGACACCGGTTGTGGAGAAGTTGGGAAAAGAGTTGCAAGGGACAGCCCGCATATTGAAAATCGATATTGACAAGAATGAGGCGTTAGCTGAGCAATATGGTATTAAATCCGTACCTACCTTTTTGTTGTTTAAAGGTGGTGAAGTGGTCTGGCGAAAATCCGGTATGATCGATAAGAGTGTTTTGACAGAGGAGATCGGTAAGGTCACCGAATAGAGAGGGATACAGAAAAAGAAAAACAGCCTTGCAGCATGATCTGTCAAGGCTGTTTTTGTATAGTGACAAAAACCTGTTCGTATTCACAGGTTTTTGTTTTTCACTGATTAGTCTTCCTGCTCAACACCCCATTGTTGTTTTGCCAGACGTTTGTAGTTGTTATATCTCCATTTGGCATTTTCCTGTGCGGCTGCGAATAATTCGGCTGCCTCTGCAGGATACTGTTTCATCAATGAAGAATAACGTACTTCGCCTTTCAGGAAGTCCTGGAATTTAGACCAATCCGGTTCTTTGCTATCCAGGGTGAATGGATTCTTACCTTCTTCTTCCAACACTGGATTATAGCGCCACAGGTGCCAGTATCCACATGCTACTGCATCGGCCTGTTCCTGCTGGCTCTTACCCATACCCTGACGGATACCGTGGTTGATACATGGTGAGTAAGCAATGATCACAGATGGTCCGTCATAAGCCTCTGCTTCACGGATTGCTTTGAGTGTCTGAGCCTGATCTGCTCCCATTGCGATCTGCGCAACATATACATATCCATAGGTTGAAGCGATCAGACCTAAGTCTTTCTTACGGATCCGTTTACCGGAAGCTGCAAATTTAGCGATCGCACCTACCGGAGTTGCTTTAGAAGACTGTCCACCGGTGTTTGAATACACTTCTGTATCCAGTACCAGGATATTTACATTCTTGCCGGAAGCAATCACGTGGTCTAAACCACCAAAACCGATATCGTAAGAAGCTCCGTCACCACCGATGATCCACTGAGATTGTTTAATCAGGTATTTACCTAACGAGACGATCTCTTTACAAACCGGGCAATTGTCTGCATTTCCGCTTACTGCTGCGATGATCTGTGGAGCCAGTTCTTTTGTTTTTTCGGCATCTTCTTTGTTTGCGATCCAGTCTTCAAACAAGCCTTTGGCTTCTGCCGGGCAGTCTTTTTCGATTGCCTGATTCATCAGCTTCACCAGACGCTCACGCATTTTCTCGTTTGCCAGGGCCATACCCATACCAAACTCTGCAAAGTCTTCAAACAGGGAGTTTGCCCATGCAGGACCATTTCCGTTCTCGTCTTTTGTATAGGGAGTAGAAGGAACCGATCCTGAGTAGATAGAAGAACATCCGGTTGCATTTGCAATCATCTGACGGTCTCCGAACAATTGAGTTAACAATTTTACATACGGAGTTTCACCACAACCTGAACATGCTCCGGAGAATTCAAACAGCGGAGTAGCAAACTGTGAGTTTTTCACGTTTGCGTTTACATTTACCAAATGTTGTTTGCTCTTCACCTGATCCGCACAATAGTTCCAGTTAGGCACTTGCTGTAATTGTCCTTCGAGATCAACCATTTGCAAGGCTTTGCCCTGTTTGTTACCCGGACATATGTCTGCACAGTTTCCACAACCCAGACAGTCCAATACGGATACCTGAATACGGAACTTCATGCCGTCGAATTGTTTTCCCACGGCTTTCAATGTGTCATCAAAGGGTGCTCCGGCCTGTTCTGCTTCATCTAATACGAATGGGCGGATACATGCGTGAGGACATACATAGGCACATTTGTTACACTGGATACAGTTAGAAGAGATCCACTCCGGCACGAATGGTGCCACACCACGTTTCTCGTATTGAGCTGTTCCCTGTTCCCAGGTTCCGTCTTCGATACCTACGAAAGTAGAAACCGGCAACAAGTCACCATCCTGTGCATTGATCACTTTGACAACGTTTTCAATGAATGCTGGTGCTTTTGCTTCTGTTGCTTCCTCATCCGGCAGGTTTGCCCATTCCGGATTTACGGTCAGTTGTGCATATTCACCACCCCGGTCTACAGCCGCGTAGTTTTTGTTTACGATATCTTCCCCTTTCTTACCATAAGACTTCACGATGAATTTTTTCATTTCTTCGATCGCCTGGTCTACAGGAATTACCTGTGTGATACGGAAGAATGCCGACTGAAGAATGGTGTTGGTACGGTTACCTAAACCAATCTCTACAGCAATCTTGGTTGCGTTAATATAATAAACAGTAATATTTTTCTGTGCGAAATAACGTTTTACTTTATTGGGCAGGTGTTTTTCCAGTTCTTCTTCGTTCCAGATGGTGTTCAACAGGAAAGTTCCGTTTTCACGCAGACCGCGGGTTACGTCATACATTCTCAGGTAGGCCTGTACATGACATGCCACGAAGTTGGGTGTATTTACCAGATAAGTGGAACGGATCGGTGTATCCCCGAAACGAAGGTGGGAACAGGTGAAACCTCCGGACTTTTTAGAGCCATACGAGAAGTAGGCCTGACAATATTTGTCCGTGTTATCCCCAATGATCTTAATAGAGTTTTTGTTTGCTCCTACTGTACCGTCTGCTCCTAATCCATAGAATTTAGCTTCGAAAGTTCCTGCGTCTCCCAATGGAATTTCTTCTTTCGGAGGAAGTGAGGTGAAGGTGACATCATCTACGATACCTACGGTGAAACGATCTTTCGGCTGTGGCAATGCCAGGTTTTCAAATACTCCTACGATCTGTGCCGGCGTAGTGTCTTTAGAAGACAAACCATAACGGCCACCTACGATCAATGGGGCATTCTCTTTTCCGTAGAAAACTTCTTTTACATCCAGGAACAAGGGTTCTCCATTTGCTCCAGGCTCTTTGGTACGGTCCAGCACAGCGATACGGGTAGCTGTTTTCGGAACAGCAGCAAGGAAATGTTTCGCAGAGAAGGGACGGTACAGATGTACGGCTACCAAACCTACTTTTTCTCCTTGCGCATTCATATAGTCTACTGCTTCACGGATCGCTTCAGTGGCAGAACCCATCGCGATGATCACGCGGTCTGCATCGTCTGCTCCATAATAATCGAACAGACCATATTTACGTCCTGTGATAACAGATATTTCATTCATGTATTCTTCTACGATAGCAGGCACTGCATCATAGTATTTATTGGAAGATTCCCTGTGTTGGAAGAATACGTCCGGATTTTCAGCCATACCACGTGCCACCGGATTAGATGGGCTTAACGCACGGCTACGGAATTCTGCTAACGCATCCTGATCGATCAGATGTGCCAGGTCTTCATTTTCCAGGCTTTCAATTTTCTGGATTTCGTGTGAAGTACGGAATCCGTCAAAGAAGTTAAGGAATGGAACCCGTGATTTCAACGTAGCCAGGTGAGCTACTGCTGACAGATCCATTACTTCCTGAACCGAACCTTCCGCCAACATAGCAAAACCGGTCTGACGGCATGCCATCACATCCTGGTGGTCACCAAAGATAGAAAGAGCATGTGATGCAATGGTACGTGCAGAAACATGGAACACAGTGGGTAACAATTCACCCGCAATTTTATACATATTCGGGATCATCAAAAGAAGACCCTGGGAAGCTGTATACGTAGTGGTCAAAGCTCCGGCCTGCAGAGAACCGTGAAGTGCTCCTGCCGCTCCTGCTTCAGACTGCATTTCCTGCACTAATACTGTTTCGCCGAAAATGTTTTTGCGTCCGGCAGCCGCCCACTCATCTACATATTCAGCCATAGTAGATGAAGGTGTAATAGGATAAATAGCAGCCACTTCACTGAACATATATGAAATATGAGCAGCTGCCTGGTTTCCATCACAGGTTAAAAATTTCTTCTGTTTTGCCATCTTTTTAATAAAGTATTTAGTAACACATTAAATCGCTTTTTTAAGTAGTTAAAGGAGTTAGTACCCGCTTTACCTGTTAGTAGTTAAGTAGCCTGCAGATTTTGTTTTTCATTCCACTGAACTCCCTGGCTTCTTTGACTCCTCAAATCCTGCTATATGGGTTTCCCCTGCATCCAGCTAATACAAAAATCCGAACAGCCAGAGTGGGATCAGGTTTTCATTTCCTATCTCCAGTTTTTCGACTGCATAATATAGATCCGGATTGTTCCGTACACGGGATGATTCTTCAATTTTAAAGTTGTATTCTTTGTCTATCATAAAGTGAGCATTTTTAGCTCCCACATTTAATTTATGTCCTTTATGCAGGTTATTATAAAAGAATGTCTCCCGGACAGCCTGTGTATTCACTGTTTCCGGCCGGATAGGATACATCAGGTTCGTATTATGCATATAGACTTTCGCCGGTTTCTTCGGGAAGGACTCGCCTTCTGTATAAAGCATATTCATCAATCTGGCATCAGTCAGATATTTGATGTAATTCATGACTGTAGCACGGCTTGTTTCGATGTCTTTACTTAATTGACTGACATTCGGAGCACAAGGTGCACTTATAGCCAACAAATATAATAATTTCCGAAGTTTAGGCAAGTAGCTTTGCTCAATTTGTTTAATATATAATACATCTACTTCCAACATCATATTCATAGTCTTCAGCAGATTTTCCGAAAAATTCCTCTTTTCTAAAAAAAACGGATAATATCCATGATGCAGATAATCCTGGAAAAAGGCCATCGGTTTCACTTTGGAGCAGATAGATTCCGCGATGATCGTATGGTCTTTCAACACCTCTTCAAAGGAATAGGCCGGAAAAGAAGTTTATGCCATCAGATTGACATATTCCCGGAAAGAGAACCCTCTCAGGTTATAAGATACTACTTTTCCGGATAGATCCGGGTTTTCCTCTTTCAGACGCATAACGGATGAACCGGAAAAAACAATCCGGATATCAGGATAGTTGTCATAGCAATAACGCAACTCCCTGGACCAGTCCGGGTATTTAAAAACCTGGTCTATCAGGAGTACTTTTCCGCCTTTCGCTCTGAACTCAGCGACAAAATCTATGATCGTGCGTTCCGTAAAATAAAAGTGATTGAGGTTTATATAGAGGCATTCCCTGTTATCTTTGCCGAAAAATTCCCGTGCATATTCCAGCAGGAAAGTAGTCTTCCCTACTCCACGTGAACCTTTTATACCTATCAACCGGTCATTCCAGTCAATTTCATCCATCAGTTGTCTCCTGACAGGTGAATAGGTATGCTCAAGTAAATAGTTATGTGTTCTATAGAATGTATCCACAATAGAATTAAAATATTATGTGCAAATGTAATAAATTAATCCTGAATTGTAATACGGAGATAGCAATTTTTGCAGCTTTTTTGTTAGTCTGAAATAGCATTTTGATCGTGTTCCCCGCACAGGCGCAGGGCTGTTAAATTCTCTTGTAAGTGTTTTATATGTTGACATTTTACCCTGCAAGGGTACCAGCAATAGCCCAGGGCTGAGCGAAGCGAGCCCCTGGGTTGTCAAGTAGTAGGATTCAGCCCTGTAGTGGGTTGCATATGTATTATTGTCTTATTGACAGAGAGTGAAACCCTTACAGGGTTATTATTTTCGTAACCTTACCCAGGGATTCGCTTCGCTCAGCCCTGGGCTGTTGCTGGTACCCTTACAGGGTAGAATAGTCAGCATATAAGATATTTACAAGAGAATTTAACAACCCTGCGCCTGCGCGGGGAATACGATTTTTTCCACCAAAAAAGGCCTGAGACTTTCACCTCAGGCCATTATATAATATGTTCATCTTTTTCTCAGAGTCACCTACATCCCAGATATCTTCACTATAATCAGCTGATCACTACTTCTGTCCATCCGTATGGATCCGGTTCGTCACCGGTCTGGATCCCCTGCAATTTTTTGTATAACTTTTCACATACCGGGCCAGGTTTACCATCCGCTGCATACACATAGAATTTGTTTTCATCCAGATCATCTATGCGGGAAATCGGTGTGATCACCGCTGCCGTTCCACATTCCGCGGTCTCTTCAAAAGTAGCCAGTTCTTCTACCGGAACGGCACGGCACTCTACTTCCAGTCCCAAATCCGCCGCTAACTGTTGAAGGCTTTTATTGGTGATGGATGGCAGGATAGAATTGGATGCCGGTGTGATATAGGTGTTATCACGGATCCCGAAGAAGTTAGCCGGACCGCATTCGTCCAGGTATTTCTTTTCTTTCGGATCCAGATATAATACAGCAGCATAGCCTGCTTCTTTTGCTTTATTGCCTGCCACTAAACTGGCCGCATAATTACCACCCACTTTCAGGGTACCTGTTCCCTGTGGTGCAGCCCGGTCATAGCCACGCATGATACAAACCGGGGCCGGTTTGAAGCCCTCCTTGAAATAGGGGCCTACCGGAGTGACAAAGATCATAAACAGATATTCTTCTGCCGGCTTGACACCGACCTGTGGACCTGAACCAATCAATAACGGACGAATATAGAGGGATGCTCCGCTACCATACGGCGGAACAAAGCGTTCATTCAATCTGATTACTTTACGTACGGCTTCCTCAAATTTTTCAACAGGTAGCTCCGCCATCATAATTCCATGGCTGGAAGCCTGCATACGTTTGGCATTTTCATCCATACGGAAGACACGGACTTTCCCGTCTTTTCCTCTGAAAGCTTTTAGTCCTTCAAAAGATTCCTGCCCGTAATGTAAACAGGTCGCAGCCATATGAAGATTGATTATTTCCGATGAACAAACTTCCAGCTCTCCCCATTTTCCATCACGATAATAGCATCTGACGTTATAATCCGTTTTCATATATCCGAATGACAGATCGGACCATTTAATTGTTTCCATAGATTCGTCGTTATTAGATTATACCTGCAAAAATAATCTATTTCAGAGTATAATTGTTACATTTGCACACATTTTTTGAAGAAGTAGTGAAAGGAGTAAGTAGTCAAAAGAGTTAAAATAGAAAACGGAAAAACATTTCTACCGGCGACTTAACTACTAACGGGCAAAGCGAGTGATAACTCCTTTGACTACATCATGAGCGTAGCGAATTAAAAACCGGCTTTTGCCAATGATAACTACTAAAAACAAGCGGTATGAGAGTTATAGATCATATAAACAATAGTAAAAGTACAGCATTTTCTTTTGAGATACTTCCTCCTTTGAAAGGGAACAGCATCCAGAAAGTGTATAATGTAATTGATAAATTAAAGGAGTTTGATCCTAAATATATCAATATTACTTCACATCACAGTGAATTTGTCTATAAAACGATGCCGGATGGGACGTATAAGAAGGTAAATATCCGTAAGCGCCCGGGATCGGTGGCTATTGCCTCTGCGATCCAGCACAAATATGGCATTACGGCTGTTCCTCACATCATATGTAAAGGTTTTACGAAAGAAGAGACAGAATATGCGCTGATAGACCTGAATTTTTTAGGAGTACATGACCTGTTATTACTTCGCGGGGATATTAAGACCCTCGAAACGAACCAGGGAAAAGAGGCTTTCCATGAGTATGCGAGTGATCTTCAGCAGCAGGTCAATGATTTCAATCGTGGAATTTCGGTAGATGGCTCTTCTTTTGAAGCACATGAAACTCCTTTTTCTTATGGTATGGCCTGTTATCCGGAGAAACATGAAGAGGCTCCGAATATGGATTCCGATATTTTCTATGCCAAAGAAAAAGTAAAAAACGGGGCTGACTACTTAGTTACACAGATGTTCTTTGATAATCAGAAATACTATGATTTTATGGATCGTTGCCGGGCAGAAGGCATTACAGTTCCTATCATACCGGGTATTAAACCGATCGTATTCAAAAATCAATTAACAGTCCTGCCCCGTATTTTCCGTTCGGATATTCCTGAAGAGTTAGCTTCAGAAATACGTAAATGCCAGACAGATGAGGAGGCTAAACAGGTAGGTGTGGAATGGTGCACGGTACAATGTAAGGATCTGATCGCACATGGTGTTCCCAGCCTGCACTTTTACACGTTGATGGCTACCGAAAGCGTGCGGCAGGTAGCGAAAGAGATTTATTAATTATTCAGTAGTCAGAGGAGTTAAAGTAGCCAGGGAGTTAAGTGGAAAAATATGCTATTTACTACTTACCTACTAACGATGCGAAGCAAGTCATAACTCCTTCACTACTTTAACTACTACAACTATGATTTCTATTGACGGACTGACCGTTGAGTTTGGGGGGAGTGCCCTCTTCTCTGATGTATCTTTTGTGATCAATGAAAAGGACCGGATTGCACTGATGGGTAAGAATGGTGCCGGGAAGTCCACTCTTTTAAAAATATTAGCGGGTGTCCGCGAAGCTACCAAAGGGAAAGTATCCGCTCCTAAGGATACGGTAGTTGCCTATCTTCCCCAGCATTTAATGACCGAGGATGGCAGAACTGTTTTTGAGGAAACAGCACAGGCTTTTTCTCATCTTCACGCGATGGAAGCAGAGATTGAAGCGATCAATAAGGAGCTGGAAACACGGACAGATTATGATTCGGAAAGTTATTATGAACTGATCGAGCAGGTTTCTACGTTAAGTGAAAAGTTTTATTCGATCGAAGAGATTAACTATGATGCGGATATTGAAAAGACTTTATTAGGATTAGGATTTAAACGGGAGGACTTTACCCGTCCTACTCAGGAGTTCAGCGGTGGCTGGCGTATGCGGATTGAACTGGCTAAACTTCTGCTGAAGAAACCGGATGTCCTGTTACTGGATGAGCCGACTAATCACTTAGATATTGAATCGATCCAGTGGCTGGAGGATTTCCTGATCGATAACGGACAGGCTGTGGTAGTGATCAGTCACGACCGGGCTTTTGTGGACCGCATCACGACCCGTACCATAGAAGTAACTATGGGGCGGATCTATGACTATAAAGTAAATTACAGTACCTATCTGCAATTACGTAAGGAACGCCGTGAACAGCAACAAAAGGCGTATGATGAGCAGCAGAAGATGATCGCTGAGACGAAAGAATTTATTGAACGCTTCAAGGAGACTTATCCCAAAACTTTACAGGTACAAAGCCGTGTAAAAATGCTGGAAAAGCTGGATATTCTGGAGGTGGATGAAGAAGATACTTCTGCTTTGCGACTGAAATTCCCTCCTTCTCCCCGTTCCGGCACCTATCCGGTGATGATCGAAGGAGTTTCCAAAAGTTATGGGGATCACACGGTGTTCCGGAATGCGAATCTCACCATTGAACGGGGAGATAAAATTGCCTTTGTCGGAAGAAATGGGAAAGGTAAATCTACGCTGGTAAAATGTATCATGAAAGAAATTGACTATGATGGGACCCTGACGCTGGGTCATAATGTCCGGATCGGATATTTTGCACAGAACCAGGCCTCCTTACTGGATGAGAACCTGACGGTGTTCCAGACGATTGATGACGTAGCCAAAGGAGAGATACGGAATAAGATCAAAGATCTGTTAGGAGCTTTTATGTTTGGGGGAGAGAATTCCACCAAGAAAGTGAAAGTCCTTTCAGGAGGAGAACGAACCCGTCTGGCCATGATCAAATTACTGCTGGAGCCTGTGAACCTGTTGATCCTTGATGAGCCTACCAACCACCTTGATATGAAAACGAAGGATATTTTGAAAAACGCATTACAGGATTTTGACGGTACACTGATCGTTGTCTCCCACGACAGGGACTTCCTGGATGGGTTGGTAACAAAAGTGTATGAGTTTGGAAATCAAAAGATCACGGAACATCTGGAAGGCATCTATGAGTTTATGGAGCGCAAAAAGATGGAAAACCTCCGGGAACTTGAACGAAAGAATTAAATCCGGACCCCAAAACTCAGGATTACATCGGTAGTGGAAGTATTGAAGTTATCATGATACTTATAATACGTACTCCGGGAGAAATAGCGGTTGGTAAGGGAAATGTTCCATCTATTACCTGAGTAATAGGTGAGCTGGGTAGAAAACACGGTTAAACGGGCATTTCCTTTATCTCCCTGTACATTTAGTGTCTCATAATCTACGGTTGACAGATCCAGGTCCGGATCATATCCTTTCCAGGTAAATATATGATAGTTATCCGCATTGATCTGGAAATTCCATTTTTTCCGGTAGGTTAGTCCGGCAAATGTTTTCAGACTATATCCGCTCCCCAGATTATAATCCCTTTCATCTACCCGGAAATAGTCTGTCTGACTGGCTCCCAACGCCACTCCGTTCAGATAGAACTCTGCATAAATATCTACCATATCCGCATCTGAGATCCTGTTATACAGAACCCCTCCTCCTACGGCGGCTGCCTGGGAAATACGGTAAGGTACTACCAGATCCCCTTCTTTGGTCTTTAACTGGGAATCATAGTAGCCGAAATGCTGGAATACTCCGACTGTAAGGGCTCTGTCCTGCTTACTCCACAAAGTTTTCCCCCACAGGGCGCCAATTGCATTCACCTGGGAGATCAAAGGTTGTTTGGAAAAGAAGTCAAAGGCCGCCCGGAGCTGAAACCATTCATAAGGAGAATAGAAATCATCTCCGTAGGGTTCACCATAATCCAAGCGGAGAGAGACATGCATACTGGTTACGTTATCATCCGTATCTTCCCGTTCATAGAGATAACGGGGACCTACATTAATAATAAAATTAACTGGGGCATATTCAAAGGTACGTCCTTTATAGGAACGACGCTTCCAGGCGTCTCCGGTAATAATACGGTTAAAAGCCCGGATCGGTGAAATGACTCCGGCCAGGACTTCCCGCCCGATACGTTCCTTACCGGTTGCCCGGTCATCTATAAACAGGTCTGATAAACGATAAGTAATCTCTCCTAAAGTGACCCCTCCAAAAGTGGTTGCCATCAGATCATTGATGGAAGGGGGTTCCGTTTCCATAAAGAACTCCCACATAAAACTTCCTCCTACCGTAAAGGGAACAGATTGCCAGAAATTCATTCCGTTACTACGGGCGGCATTATAATATAAGGACCCATGGTAGGGATGGGCAACCAGATTCGTTGAAAATTTATCCGTATCCCAGACCGGGCCTATTTTGAAATTGCGCTTAATGGATTTGAAATTAATCTTTGCAAAATCTTGATTGGCTATATACCGGTTGAAAGAACCGACAAACAGGTTGGTACCAATGACCTCTGCCACAGCACGCCACAGCTTCTTAGGAGGCAGAAAAACGCTATCACTGACATAATTACGGGTATCCATCGGAGGAAAGTGCTGTCCGTAAGAATATTGAAAGGTAAGTATCAGGAGTAACCCCGTCAGTAAATATTTCATCCTGTTTTTAAGGTTTATTTTATTATAAAATATCAACGTCATTTTTATAGTATGTACATAGGACAGTAAATATATAAACTTATAACAGAATGGCATTCGTTTAGTTTAAATGAATGTTTGGCCCTGTTAATAAAAAATCTTTTCTCCGGTTTCTTTCCCGGAAATTGTTAATCTTAACGAAAGACTACACACCGATCCTATAGAGAATACAAAACTATTCCGTACTTTTGCAGAAAAAACAAAATGATAGATTTTATAACCCTATGTGACTATATAGGCACCTTTGCCTTTGCAATTAGTGGCATACGATTGGCTTCCGCCAAACAATTTGATTGGTTCGGAGCTTATGTGGTAGGGTTAATCACTGCCGTTGGAGGCGGAACAGTGAGAGATATGTTACTCAACGCTACCCCTTTCTGGATGGAACAACCCTCCTATTTTATCGTATCAGGCTTTGCTCTTTTGTTTGTTCTTATTTTCAGGAGATACGTCATCCATCTGAACAACACTTTCTTTATTTTCGATGCGATCGGTTTGGGATTATTCGTCATTGTAGGGATTGTAAAAACACTTAGTTTTGGTTTCCCCATGTGGGTAGCCATTGTGATGGGAACCATCACCGGCTCTTTTGGGGGAATGATACGGGATATTATTATTAATGAAGTTCCTTTGGTTTTCCGGAAAGATATTTATGCACTGGCTTGTGTGATGGGTGGAATTGCCTATATGATCTGTTTACAGACCGAATTGCCTTCTGCTTTGTCACAATTTATTGCCGCGGCAACCGTATTTGTGGTGCGGATCTTAGCCGTAAAATATCATATTAGTGTTCCGGTACTAAAAGGAGAAGAATAATTTACTATTTTTGCAAATCATGACTGTAAGTACATACACTCAACCTGATAAAGCGTCCATCCTGTTGATTTATACGGGAGGTACGATCGGTATGATTGAAAACCCGGAAACCGGTGTACTGGAATCTTTTAATTTTCAACACTTAAAGGATAACATGCCGGAATTAAAAAGCTGGGTTATTCAGTCTCGACCATTCAGTTTGATCCCCCGATGGATTCATCGGAAATGGGCCCTGAGTCCTGGAAAGACCTGGAGGATATTGTAGCTACGAACTACCATAGATATGATGGATTTGTGATCCTGCATGGTACGGATACCATGTCTTACACAGCCTCTGCCCTTAGTTTTATGCTGGAAAATCTGGGTAAACCGGTAATCCTGACCGGTTCTCAATTGCCGATCGGCATGCTGCGAACAGACGGAAAAGAAAATCTGATCACAGCAATCGAGATCGCTGCTGCCAAAGAGAACGGACAGCCCATTGTACCGGAAGTATGCATCTTTTTTGAAAACGCCCTATTGCGGGGTAACCGTACCCAAAAAGTAAATGCAGACCATTTCAATGCTTTCCGGTCTTATAACTATCCACCGTTAGCCCATGCGGGTATTCATATTAAATATGACACCGGACAGATCTATCATCCGGTTTCCCGGAAACCGCTGAAACCACATTACCTGTTAGACCGGAATATTGCTATTCTGAAATTATTTCCAGGGATTTCCCAGCAGGTAGTGGAAAGTATCCTGAATATTCCCGGATTAAAGGGAGTGGTGATGGAAACCTATGGTAGCGGGAATGCTCCAAGTTATGAATGGTTGCTACAAATGCTGAAAGATGCGGTGGACAGAGGGATTGTTATCGTGGACGTGACCCAATGTAGCGGAGGTAGTGTAGAGATGCACCGGTATGAAACAGGACATAAACTGCTGGAAATCGGTGTGATCAGTAGATATGACAGTACAACAGAAAGTGCCGTCACCAAATTAATGTTCCTGTTTGGTCACGAGATGTCTCCCCAGGAGGTGAAAGAGCATATGAACTGCTCGCTGATCGGTGAAGTAACGATCCCCGATACATTCCGTTCCTGAGGGGAGTCAAAAGTTCAAGGAGTTCCAAGGTTCAGGGAGCTAAAGAGTCAGTAGGACTCCTTAACTACTAACGAATAAAGTGAGGGATCACTCCTTTAACTACTGTATTAAAAAGAAACAAATAAATATGAAACTTTCATTTCTTAGCCTGGCCAGTGGAAGTAGTGGGAATTGCTATTATCTCGGTACCTCAGAATTCGGTATATTGATCGATGCGGGTATTGGCATACGCACTATTAAGAAGGTGTTGAAAGAGAGATCCATCGATTTCTCTAAGATCATGGCCGTGCTTATTACCCATGACCATGCAGACCACATCAAAACAGTGGGTTGCCTGGGAGAAAAACACTTTATACCAGTCTATACAACTGAAGCCGTCCATGCCGGTATTGACCGGAGCCGGTATGTTGAGGAGACGTTGAACGGTTCCCGCCGGGTGATCTGTAAAGAAGATCCTTTTGAGATCCGGGATTTCCGCATTACGGCTTTTGAAGTACCTCATGACAGTAGCGACAATGTGGGTTATTACATCGAGTATTATCAGCACAAATTCACATTTGCCACTGATGTCGGTCATATTACGGAAACAGTCAGCAAATATATGTGTATGGCGAACCACCTGATCATAGAAGCTAATTATGATGAGGAGATGTTGAAATACGGTACTTATCCCCAGTTTTTGAAAGAGCGGGTATCCAGCCCAACCGGTCATCTAAGTAACCGGGAGGCAGCCGATTTTGTAGCTTCTAATTATCACCTCGGATTGAAAAATATCTGGTTATGCCACCTGAGCCGTGATAATAACCATCCGGAGTTAGCCACTAAAACAGTCAATGAACGGTTATATCAGGAAGGTATACGGGTCGGGAAAGATGTAACCCTGACCGCCCTTAAACGTACAACCCCTTCTGACCTCTTCTATTTCGAATAAAAAGGGCTAAAAAACAGAGAAAATATTTGAGGGAACAAATTAAAAAATCTATATTTGCACCCGCAAACCAACAGACATTGCAATGACTCCGTAGCTCAGTTGGTAGAGCAAATGACTCTTAATCATTGGGTCGAGGGTTCGAGCCCCTCCGGGGTCACACTTCAAAGAAAAGCGTAACTGATTAATATACGGTTACGCTTTTTATTTTTCCAACTCCATTCATATAGCCTGTTTTATTGAGCTTACAGGCAATATCATTTGATTTTTTAATACCCTCTCTTATTTTATTTCTACTCAGGGATTATTTTAAATACTCATGAAAGAAAGTTTCTATCTTGTCAAATGGTATAATATCCATACGGTCGTAGAGGTCTACGTGGACGGCATCAGGAATAATCAGTAACTCCTTATTGTTACCTTTCAGTTTTTTGAACGCATCTTCACTGAAATAACGGGAATGTGCTTTCTCACCGTGAATAAGGAGCATTGCATTCCGAATTTCGTCGCTATATGAAAACTGAGGCATATTAATAAATGAAAGAGGCGATGTGATATTCCAGCCATTATTGGAGTTAAGTGAACGCTCATGGTAACCACGTTCCGTCTTGTAATAGCTATGATAGTCTTTTACAAACCAGGGAGCATCCTCCGGCAATTGATCCGGCACACCACCACCCAGCGAATAGGTTCCGTTTTTTGCATCAATTGTACGCTGTGCATTGAGTTGCCGGCGGAGTTCATAACGACCATCTGCATCCAGGGAATCAAAATAACCATTGGCATTCACACGGCTCATATCATACATCGTAGCTGTAACAGTTGCCTTGATCCGGGTGTCCATAGCAGCGGCATTGATAGCCAAACCACCCCAACCACAGATACCGATGATCCCGATACGTTCCGGATCCACATTCTCCAACAAAGAAAGAAAATCAACGGCAGCGGAAAAATCTTCCGTGTTGATGTCAGGCGAGGCTACATAACGAGGTTCTCCTCCGCTTTCCCCCGTATAGGATGGATCAAACGCAACCGTCAGAAAGCCACGCTCCGCCAGGGTCTGCGCATAAAGACCTGAGGACTGTTCCTTCACCGCACCAAAAGGTCCACAGACAGCGATAGCCGCTAATTTTCCGCCAACATTTTCAGGTACATATATATCCGCAACCAGTGTGATGCCGTAGCGATTCCGGAAGGTTACTTTGCTGTGCTCTATCTCATCACTTTTCGGGAAAACTTTATTCCATTCCTGTATTAAATCTGACTTTTCCATATTTTTTTCTTTTATTTCATTATTACCGGAGGTTGATCCTGCCGTCGCTATTCCAGCTACAAGCAATGTCATTATTATTATTTTCTTCATTTCTTATATTTTTGTTAAACTATCCGTTTTATCTTATTCAATGTTTTTAATGATCCTGGCAGGAATGCCCCCTACTATGGTATTCGCGGGAACGTCTTTTGAAACAACTGCACCTGCGGCAACGATCGCATTCTCCCCAATAGTGACACCTTGCAAAATGGTTGCTCCCGCACCAATCCAGGCATTTTTCCTGATATGGATAGATTTAGGGACAAGGGAATGTCTGTTTTCAGGTGAGACCGGATGTCCTTCAGACAACAGGCTGACGTTCGGACCTATCAATACATCGTCTTCGATAGTGATACCACCCAGATCCAGAAAAGTACAATTAAAGTTGATAAATACGTTTTTACCGATTTGGGTATGTTTGCCGTAATTGATGTACAAAGGGGTAAATACCGCGGTACTTTCATCAATTACACGATCTGTGATACGACTTAACAAACTTCTTATTTCCGCCGGGTTGGAAGAACTGTTCATCTGTACTAACAACTTTTTGGTTTCGTATGAAGCTTCTCTCATTTGATATCCCTGTGGATCGTTGGCAGGAATGATCTCTCCGTTTCTTAGCCGCTCAAAAATATCTTGCTGTTCCATGTTTGTATTTTTTGATACAAAGATCGAAATCACCCCCTTTCCGGAGTAACGATTTTCAAACAGATAATTAAGAAATTCAAATATTTCCCAAACGCAGGGATTTAGGATTAGTGCCTGTGATCTTTTTAATGAAGTTATTGAAATAAGTAGGATATTCGAAGCCCAGGGCATATCCGACTTCTGCTATATTCCAGTCTGTATGTTGCAATAAGGCTTTGGCCTCCGCTGCGATCCGCTCCGTAATATGTGTGGTTGTGGATTTGCCTGTTACCTCCTTTACGGCCCGGTTCAGGTAATTGACATGCACATTTAACTGCCGGGCATAGTCCTGTGCTGTTTTTAGTTGTAAAGGCTGATCAGGGGTCTCCACCGGAAATTGTCTTTCCAGTAGTTCAAGAAATACGGAGGTGATCCTGGCCGCAGCATTTTTGTTTTGATTATAGTTTTCAGAAGGTTGTAACTTCAAGGATTCATGTATAATCAGATTTATATAGTTGCGTATCAGTTCATCCTTATAAGCATATTCACTTTTTTGTTCATCAATCATCTTTTGAAATAAGGTATTGAGAAACAGGCGTTGCTCTTCTGTGATCTTTAAAATGGGCGTTCCGCCTAATTTAAAAAAGGGAGATTGTTGCAGGCTTTCAGAACGGACTGTAGGTTTCAGAAATTCTTCAGAAAAAAGACAGGTGTAGCCCACATAGGTCGTAGACAATGTTTCCCACGAGTAAGAAATATGTGGATTTCCAAAGAAAAGGATCGTTCCTTCCGCATCAAAGCTCCTATCCGCATAATGGATCCGGCTACGCCCGGTAGTCAGGCATATTTTGTAGAAGTCTTTCCTGCTATATACACGCGTAGCATTGCTGTCATCCTCTAACTGGAACGCCTTAAATCCTTTTAGCTTTAACTCCTTGTTAAATTCGGAAACAATCCTTCCTGGTTTTTCTTTCATATAACAAAGTTAAGAATTTAAAACTTATTCTCCTTAAATATAGAATATAATAATCCTTTTACTTTTTCTATTCAAAACAAAAGCGTACCTTTTTAATTAAGTTACGCTTTTTTGTTTTATTCATTTTTCAGATGTCAGATTACATGAATATTTCCCTTAAAAGCTAACCGGCAAGTTCTATCCGGAGCATAATTGCTATTCACATAAGTAGATGCATTGATAAAAGCCAACCCACCCCTTCTATCTGATCCACTATACGATCGCATAGGCATATAACTACTGTTCCCCTGCGTATAATAATCACAATAGTATGTGCTGTTGCTTCCTCCCACTGCTGTTGGGATCATGTCAAAATAAGGGCCTTCTTTAAATTGCATACTTTTAATCCAGCCATCACTTCTCGCTGCTGAATAAACGCTTCTTTCCGGAAATGAGATCTTCCATTCCCAACCCTCATATACACCTGAACCAAACAGAAACTCCAATTTCCCTCCAAAGGCAGCTTCAATACCTAAAAAATTCACATAAGTTGACGTTGCATTGTCCGTATCCCTGTTTCCTAAATGATTCGTGGATCCGTTCTGTAACGAATAACTATTGACGCCCGTACCTAAAACTGACTGGCTGTCACGGGTTAAATATTTAGCATAAAACATCATAGCGATGGTACAATGGTGATTATAATCCATCACATCATATCCATCTATAAATGCAATAGAATTCACAAAGGAACCAGAGCTGGCATTTCCAGTAGAAACAACACCACTTCTACTATATTGAGTATTATATTCAGTTAAATAACTCTCATAAGCCCCCAGCAAACTGGCTTCCAGATGAATACCATCTTCAATCTCCGACAGTGATATATAATACCTGAACTTATTTGCATCTACTTTCTCATACTTATACCAGTACTCCGGGAAATAAACCATCACATCTCCATCCGCTCCGGTTAATATGGCAGGACTACCATCCTCATAGTAATTACTATTGTTATTATCCAGATACCTGATAAAAGCCTCTCCATTTTCAACTTTCATGAGGCATCTCCTGAACCTGGAAAGTAAAGTAGTAATTTCCCCATTATCATATTTTGTGATATTCTTCGGATCTGAAATCGTTTTATCAAATTCTATAAAACTCAGATCATTTATCTGAAACTGTTTTTTTCTTCTTCTCATACATTTAGTTATTAATTTCTCCAAAAATAAACTCACAGGAAAAGAAAATCAAGTTTCGTGAGTAAGGTTAAAAGTTTAGATTTAACCATTAAAGTATATATTACGAAATACTTCCGTTTTTATATGCCACTGTCAGAATACAGAAACATAAAATCATTTTTGTTAAAACGGCAACTCCCTAAAATTCTATTTTTGTTTAACAGAGCATATATGCGTCTTTTTCTAAACAGGATTATCTGATACCCTAATATAAAAAAGCTATGGTACAACGTTTTATACTGAATGAAGTTTCCTATTTCGGCCCGGGTGCCCGGGAAGTGTTACCAGAAGAGATCAACCGTCTGGGAGGGAAAAAAGCATTTGTGGTTACGGATACTGAACTGATCCGTTTTGGTGTGGCTGGAAAAGTGTTGGAAATACTGGAACAAAAAAAACATTCCCTATGTGGTGTTCAGTGATTTCAAAGCAAATCCGACAGTCCATAATGTTAAAAATGGGGTGGCCGCTTATGCCGCTTCCGGAGCTGACTTTATGATTGCCCTGGGCGGAGGCTCCTCGATCGACACGGCAAAAGCCATTGGTATTATCGCCAACAATCCGGAATTCGGAGATGTAGTTTCCCTGGAAGGAACTGCTCCTACCCGCAGGAAATCCGTTCCGGTCATTGCGTTACCCACTACTGCCGGGACCGCCGCAGAAGTAACCATCAATTATGTGATCACAGACGAAGTAAATGAAAAAAAGATGGTCTGCATGGATCCGAATGATATCCCGGCTGTTGCGATCGTGGATGCCGAGTTAATGTATACCCTTCCCCCAAGCCTCACGGCTGCTACCGGGATGGATGCCCTCACCCATGCGATCGAAGGATTGATCACCAAAGGGGCCTGGGAAATGAGCGATATGTTTGAGATCAAAGCTATTGAAATGATCAACCGAAATCTGGAAACAGCCGTAAAGCACCCTTCAAATGTGGAAGCACGCAACGGGATGGCAGTAGCACAGTATATTGCCGGGATGGCCTTTTCCAACGTAGGATTAGGGGCCGTACACGGAATGGCACACCCATTAGGTGCGATCTTTGACATTCCTCACGGAGTAGCCAATGCCCTGCTTCTGCCGGTTGTCATGGAATATAATGCTCCGGCAGCGAAAGAGAAATATGTGGATATCGCCAAGGCAATGAATGTATATACTCCGGGGATGACCACAGAAGAGGCGGCGCATGCAGCCGTAGACGCCGTGAAAGAGCTTTCTGTGAAGGTAGGTATCCCCCCAACGGTTAACAGAACTGGGTATTAAAGAAGAGGATCTGAATAAACTGGCAGATTCTGCGATTACCGATGTCTGCACCCCCGGAAACCCACGGGACATTACACGGGAAGAGATCTATAAACTCTATAAAAAGGTTTTATAAGGAAACAAACAATCTCCCTGAAAGAAAGTAAAAAAGGTGTCCCTATAAGATTATTATTTAATCAATCTTATAGGGACACCTTGCATTTCCCAGCCTTCCGGAAGCTTTTAGGATCAGCCCTTACTAACTACCCAGGACTTAAACTCTGCAGCTTTGTTCTTGCTGACATAAATACGTTCCGGCGCTTCTATATCCAGTGTAATCAATAGCCGGCTATCAAACCAGATCGTAATATTGGTCACACTATCCCGGGCAATAATAAATTGTTTATTGGCCCTGATAAAATCAGCCGGATTTAACGAGGTAAAGATTTGTTCCAGGGTCTTGGAATAGGAATAGTTACTGCCATCTTTCGTATAAACCCGAGTCACTTTTTCGGACGTATAGAAGCAGGCCACATCCTTCAGACTAACAGGCAGTAATTTATCTTTGTAAGGAATCAGGATCTTGTCCCGGTATCTGGCAGGCGCCAGTTGAGCAACCTGGGAGATATATTCCAACCGGTCCTGATGGGTCCATTTCTTAAACTTCTCTAACGAACGGCTCAGTTCCTCCACTTTGATCGGTTTCAGCAAATAGTCAATACTATTCACCTTAAAGGCTTCGATCGCATATTCATCATAAGCCGTTGCAAAAATGATCGGCGTTTCAACAATGATGTGATCAAAAACAGAAAAGGCAGATCCATCTGACAGATGAATATCCATAAAGATCAGATCCGGAGCCGGGTTTTTCTGTAACCAGTTTACTGTCTGGCTGATGCTTTCCGTATTCCCCAGGATCTCAATCGCCGGATCCAATCCGGTAAGTATCTCTATAAGATTCTCATAAGCAGCCGTTTCATCCTCTACGATCAAGACTTTCATAGAACATTTTTTTAGTAGTTAGTAGGTGGTAGCTAAAATACACGTATTCTCTTCACTACTCACAACCTTTCTCTTCATAATGGTAAATAAACGCGATATGTTTCTCCGTCATTTTCCACCCGTACCTCTTTACCCATCAATAAAGCAAAGCGGTTTTCCACATTTTTAAGCCCTGTTCCATTCGTTACAGGAGATACCAGCTTCGGGTATACAGGATTTGAAACCACCAATTCCATCTGCTCATTCAGGCAGATACTCACTTTCATAATATGTTCACTGTCGATCGTATTGTGTACCACAATATTATCGATCAACGGTAACAAAGATAAAACCGGGAGTTTTAGTTTCCGTTTTTCTTCATCCACCTGAACATCAAAGATCAGTTTGTTGGCAAAACGAACCTCCATCATATACCGGAACGCTTCCACAAAAGTCAACTCCTCCTCCAGAGGAACCAATCCTTTTTTTATCACTCTGAAGAATATAGCGGAAAACGTCAGACAACTTCGTAACATATTCAATAGTTTTCTCTTCATCTTTTTTCCGGATCAATCCGGTTAATCCGTTCAATGAATTAAAGAAGAAGTGGGGATTGATCTGATTGGCCAGTGCATCATAACGGCTTTGCAGGCTCTCCACTTTCAACTGCTCAATTTCCAGCTCTTTTGACCGCTGGACTGCATACATCCGGGAAACATGCCCGACGAACGTGCACACAATGAAAGTTACAAAAACTGGAAAAGCAGAATACTACCAAAACAATCCCGTTTGGAACCAGAGAGGAAAGAGATGGCCACATAGAACAGGTAAGCTCCCCCTGTCAGTAAGAAAGTCAACAATAAGCGCTTCTTAAAATCGGAAGTAGAAATCTTTTCCTGGTTATATTTGATCAGCCCCCAGATCAGCCCGACAAAAAAGATATACCGGAACGCAAAGAACAAAAGAAAAGAGGTATGCTCCGACGGGTCCAGGAAACTTAATTCCCAGGGCAGACAGGCGATGTTCGGATAGACAATAAAGACCGCCCCGATTACACTGACCAGCAATAATTGAAAAGAATTATATCTATCTAATAATGTCATGTTATATGCCATGTAATATCATTCTTGGTGGAAACGATCCAAACATGCTTTCTTAAAGTTCAGGGCACTCCACTATTTAATGTACAAATTAAATAAATAACCTGCTAAGTTCCATCTATTTCGGATAAAAACGAAAAAGAGCCTCTTTAAAACGAAAACAGAAAAGAATAAGATAGGATGTTGAGTGATTCCTCCGTGAATTCATACCACATGTATTCAAGAAAAAGATTTCTTATCCGCCAAATGTATTGCCGATAATATCCAGTAGTTCGGAAGTAATGGATTGTTGCCTTAATTTATTATAGGTCAGACGAAGTTCTTCCTGGAGTTCATCTGCATTTTCAGTGGCTAATTGCATAGCAATAAGACGGGCAGCATGTTCGCTGGTCTGGTTACTGATCAGGGCATGATAGAAGGTGGCATATACAGAAAGCCGGATCAATTCTCCAGCCATCTCTCCGGTCCCGGGTTCAATGAGATAGTGATCCGGGCAGGTTTCCCGGTCCAGCCGGAAAGGATAGGGAAGTAAAGGTTGTATCCGGATCTCATAGCGGGAAACTGTTTGGTAATAGTAGTAGACTAAGATGATCTGCTTTACCTTCTCAGACTGATAGAGCCGGATCAGATGATCTACTACCTGATGCACCTCCTGCCACGACCACTTCCCTGCCAGCGAATCCAGATCTCCAATCCCATAGGAGTCCACCGGATCGTCTAATTTCCGGAGTGCATCCCGGATCTTACTGCCAACCGGATACCAGATCAGGGATTCACAGGCATATTCCTGCACGATCACCGGAATCTGCTTTATCATATTCATATTAAATGAACCACACATCCCACTGTTGGATGAGAATATCACAACTGCCGTTTCCGGAAAAGAGGTTCCTGCCGGAACTACCGTTTCTGGGGATTGTCCGGGAAGGAGAAACTCTGATACCAGTCTATCGAGTTCCTGTTTATACCGCCGGATCTGTTCTAATTGATTCTGTGCCCGGTGCAAATAGGCAGAAGAGATCATCTGCCGGGCAGAAGTGATCTTCCGGGTATTTTCCACGGAAAGAATCCGTCCTTTTATCTCTTTCAGGGATGCCATACCTTCATTTTTTATAGGTTAAACTGATAGAAGCCGCAGTCTCTGTAAGGAGCTGCTCAATCTCAGCCCGAATGATTCCCTGTTGTAAAAAAGCTAATACACTTTCCTGATGATGAAGTCGCAGGTGTTGCAGGAACCTCTCTTCAAACTCCGCAACCTTATCCAGCGGCACATCTGCTAATAACCCATGGGTGCCACAATACAATACAGCAATCTGCTCCCCTACGGGCATTGGATGGTATTGCGACTGGATCAGTAGCCGGGTATTTTTTCGTCCTTTGTCTAATGTCCTGGCAGTGACCGGATCTGTTTCTCCTCCTAAACGGGTGAAAGATTCCAGTTCCCGGTACTGGGCCTGCTCAATTTTCAATGTTCCGGCCACCTGCTTCATGGCTTTCATCTGGGCATTCCCTCCTACCCTGGAAACCGAGATCCCGATATTCACCGCCGGACGGTTCCCCTGATTGAACAGGTCTGTTTCTAAGAAGATTTGTCCGTCTGTGATCGATATGACATTGGTCGGGATATAGGCAGAAACATCCCCTGCCTGTGTTTCGATGATCGGAAGAGCCGTCAGTGATCCGCCTCCTTTGACGCGTCCCTTCAGACTCTCCGGCAGATTATTCATCCGGGCAGCGATATCATCCCGGTCAATGATCCGGGCAGCCCGCTCCAATAAACGGGAATGAAGATAAAAGATATCTCCCGGATAGGCTTCCCTGCCGGAGGGGCGACGTAGGATCAGGGAAACTTCCCTGTAGGCGATGGCCTGTTTGGACAGGTCATCATAGATCACCAGCGCATGCCGTCCGGTGTCCCGGAAATATTCCCCGATAGCAGCTCCGGCAAAAGGGGCAAAATACTGCATAGCTGCCGGATCAGAAGAGCCCGACATCACCACCGTCGTGTAATCCATTGCTCCTTTTTTACGTAAGGTTTCGACTAAGGAGGCAACCGTAGAAGCCTTTTGGCCGATGGCCACATAGATGCAATAGACCGGTTCTCCCTTTTCATATCCTTCCCGCTGATTGAGGATCGTATCTATAGCAATGGAGGTTTTTCCGGTCTGGCGGTCTCCGATAATCAGTTCCCGCTGTCCCCGCCCGATAGGGATCATGGAATCTATGACTTTGATACCTGTCTGGAGGGGCTCCCGCACCGGCTGGCGGTAGATCACTCCCGGAGCTTTCCGTTCCAGGCTCATATGTACTGTTTCCCCGGTGATAGCTCCCGCTCCGTCCACCGGATCTCCTAAGGGGTTGATCACACGTCCGATCAGCGCTTCCGAAACAGGAATAGAGATAATCTCCCCGGTGCGTTTCACCGTGTCCCCCTCTTCTATTTCATCCGTAGGACCTAACAGAACGGCTCCCACGTTGTCTTCTTCCAGATTCATAACAATTGCTTTCATTCCATTATCAAACTCCAGCAATTCTCCGGCCCCGGCATTTGTCAAACCAAGAATACGAACGACCCCGTCACTCACCTGAATCACTTTCCCGGTTTCTTCTAACTGAAGATCCGGTTTGAGATCCTCCAGCATACTTTCGAGGACGGTTGTTATTTCACTTATTTTTAACTGTTCTGTCATAATTACTTGTTAATTGCTTTTTGATCTGTTGCAGACTTTTCCGGATACCGCCATCATACCGGTAGGTATCCCATTCTAATTGGTACCCTCCGATCAGATCCGGATCCACAATTGTATGGACAATCGCTGTCCGGTGCAGGAAGTTTGCTATAGTTCCGGACAGTTGCTCCAGTGTATCCTGATCCAACGCAACAGCAGTAGTCAGATAAACATCCACTTTCTGTTTACTCTCCTTACAGATCTTTTCATAATGAAGGGCGATCCATAACAAAAAAGACTCTCTTTTATTCCGGAAGACCAAATCCAACACACGGTTAAATGTCTCATCATTCCCGGCGCCGGAAGCGACCTGCAATAATTCTTTTTTGACAGAGGGCGCCAGTACCGGACAGACGATTGCCTCTTCCAGCATCGGAGTCTTTCTCCAGATTACGGACAGCGTCGTAAAATAGTCCTCTAAGCTATCTGCCTGCCCCTTTTTACCTGCATAGGAAAAAATGGCCCTGGCATAGCCGGATGCGATCATTCCCCTGTTCATTTCAATTCTTTTTCAGATGTATCTCCTCTTCCATAAGCTGCCGGATCAGCTCTTTCTGCCGGCCGGAGGAATCCAGCGTGCGGCGAAGCGCTTTTTCCGCTATTCCGGCGGAAAGCTCTACAATCTCTTTTCCGGCCTGAGCCATCACCTGTTGCCTATGCTCCTCTATTTCCCGGTACGCTTTTTCCCGGATCACCGCCATCTCCGCCTGTGCCTCCTGACGGGCATCGGCCAGGATTTGTTCTTTCAACTCTCCCGCTTTCGTCATCATACCTGCATATTCCCGGTTTGCCTCCTCCCGGATCCGGCGAGCCTCTTCTTCCGCCATTGAACGGATTTCCCGGGCCTGCCGGACCTCCTCCAACGAAAGGTTGATCTGCCTATTCCTCCCCTCAATTGCCTGGTTTATCCGGGGAAATGCATACCGGACCAGTATAAAAAGGAGAATCCCAAAAGAGAGAGTCATCCAGAATAACAAACCTATATCAGGAACTAAAAGTGACATGATGGTAATAATTAAAGGGCAAGAAAACAAACTACTACTGCAAACAGGGCAACCCCCTCAATCAAAGCTGCAACAATGATCATATTCATCCGAATATTATCAGTCGCTTCCGGCTGACGGGCGATCGCTTCCATCGCGGATGCCCCAATCTTGCCGATACCTAACGCTGCGCCGATCGCTGCCAGACCGACTCCAATCGTTGCTCCCAGTGTTCCGAGATTTAATCCGCCTGCTGCGGATAGTAATGTTGCTAATACCATATTCTTCTTTTTTAATTAATAATTTAAGTCTGGAGGTAAAGTAGTCAAGGAGGTAACAGTTACTTTGCTCTTTCGTAGTTAAGTAAAAAGATCTTCCTTAACTCCCTGACACCTTTGCCTCATTTATTTATATGCTTCACCTGTGCCGAACCGATAAAAACAGCAGACAACAGCGTAAATACGTATGCCTGTATAAAAGCGACCAACAACTCCACACAATTCATGAACAGGGTGAACAGAACAGACAAGAAGGTCATTCCCGTACTGATCGCAGCACCCATACTGGCAGCTATAAAGATGAGGCTGACTAACCCCAGTATCACTGCATGTCCTGCCATAATATTGGCAAAAAGACGAATCATGAGAGCGAAAGGTTTGGTAAAGATCCCGAACAGTTCAATCACCGGCATCAGAGGCACCGGGATTTTCAGCCAGACAGGAACTTCCGGCCACAGGATCTCTTTCCAATAGGACCGGCTTCCATTTAGATTGACCACTAAAAAGGTTGCGAGAGCCAGCACCATCGTGATAGCTATATTTCCGGTCAGGTTAGCCCCTCCCGGAAAGAAAGGGACTAATCCCATCAGGTTATTGATGAGAATAAAAAAGAATACCGTCAGCAAATAGGGACTAAAACGCCGGTAATCATCTCCTATGCAGGGACGGATCACCCCCTCATCCATATAGATGAGCAGGATCTCCACCGCTCCTTTGATCCCGGATGGTGGCCTGAGCTCCCCTTTACGGTAGTGACGGGCCAATGAAAGGATCAGGCATAGCAGGATCATGGAATGAATCCATAATCCAATCACGTTTTTAGTTAGGGAGAGGTCCAGAAGGGGCCGTTTCCACTCTCCTTCCGGATTTAGTCTGACAATTTTACCGGCGTAAGTTCCTTCAGTTGCCATCATGTACCCTGCGTATTCCTGCCCATGTGCCAAACGGGAAGAGAGAAAAAACTCCCATCCGGTATCTTTATTATAAAGTATGACCGGCAAAGAGATAGAAATCTCTTTTTCTCCCCATTTGCCCAGGTGCCATTCATAGGAATCTCCCAGATGTTCATACACGATCTCTTTCACATCTATCCCTTCGGCTTTCACCTGGCCGGAGCACAGGAGAAGCAGGAAGCTAACCAGCGAAAAGAGGACCCTATTTTTTATTTTTATTCGCATGCCGATGGATCCGTTTATGATAGAGATAAAGAATATAGATCTCCAAAGCGGAATAAAGGATATAGTTCAACATGAGTGAAATACCAAACACAACCTTATTTTCCTTATCAAAGATCACATACAGGAACAGGAAAGCCAGGGTTGCCACAAACTTCCACATACGTCCCACCATAAATACATTGAATAACCGGTCCGGGTCCGTCATCCGGACTCTGCTAAGCCGCCAGTTCAGGAGAAGTCCTGAAATACCGAAAAACAGGCTGATTCCCGGAAATATAGCATAATACTGCTGAGGCAGAATATAATAAAAGAATAATCCGCTACATAATGCTACCACCAGGTAGACTAAGCATAGCATCAATAAAATCCTTAATTGCAACCGAATATATCTTTTATTCATATATCAAAGTGTTGTATCGGTTATGATCTGGATAATGTCATTCTGCACTTTCACAATCCCGTTACTAACAGGAAAAACACCACTACAGTCATCTGCCTGATAGCTCACCTGTCCGTTAGTCAGTACCGAAAGAAGCGGAGCATGTCCATGTAACACTGTGAAAGGACCGGATTTACCCGGTAAAGTTACCTTGCTGATCTCCCGGAAGCCTTTGGTTTCCTGCGGAGTAATCAAATAGAGTTCCATTTTCTACTCATTCGTTGTTAAAAGTGTTTCTCCTTTTTTTATCACTTCTTCGATCGTTCCTACATTCAGAAACGCCTGTTCCGGGAGGTGATCCACCTCTCCCCGGAGTATCATACGGAAACCACGAATCGTATCGGCAATATCTACTGCAACTCCCGGTATACCGGTAAATTGCTCCGCAACAGAGAAAGGCTGGGACAGGAAACGTTGGATCCGCCGGGCACGATTTACTACCGTACGGTCTTCTTCCGAAAGATCTTCCATACCAAGGATAGAGATAATATCCTGTAGTTCTTTATTTCGTTGCAGGATCTGCTTCACCTGCTGGGCTGTTTCGTAATGCTCCTCTCCCACAATCAACGGATCGAGGATCCGGGAGGTGGACTCCAACGGATCTACCGCGGGATAGATACCCAGTTCGGTAATCTTCCGGCTTAATACCGTGGTGGCATCCAGGTGGGTGAAAGTGGTGGCCGGAGCCGGATCAGTCAGGTCATCCGCAGGAACATAGACCGCCTGAACAGAGGTGATCGATCCATATTTCGTGGAGGTGATCCGCTCCTGCATCGCTCCCATTTCTGACGCCAGAGTAGGTTGATACCCCACAGCCGAAGGCATACGTCCCAATAAGGCAGAGACTTCTGATCCTGCCTGAGTGAAGCGAAAAATATTATCAATGAAAAACAGGATATCCCGTTGCTCTCCTTCCGGATGGTTATCCCGGAAAGATTCAGCGATCGTCAAACCGGAAAGAGCAACAGAAAGACGGGCTCCGGGCGGTTCATTCATCTGCCCGAACACTAATGTCGCCTGTGACTTGGCTAACTCTTCATAGTCGATCTGTGACAGGTCCCAGTCTCCTTCTTCCATCCTTTTCCGGAAAGCTTCACCATAACGGATCACATTACTTTCAATCATTTCCCGGAGCAGGTCATTTCCTTCCCGGGTTCGTTCCCCGACTCCTGCAAAAACAGAAAAGCCGTTGTGTTTCCTGGCGATATTATTGATCAACTCCATGATTAACACCGTTTTTCCTACCCCTGCTCCGCCAAACAGTCCGATCTTACCCCCTTTTACATAGGGTTCCAGAAGATCAATCACTTTTATGCCGGTATAAAGTACTTCCTGTTTGGTTACCAGATCTTCAAACCGGGGCGGCTGGCGATGGATAGACTGCCCATTCTCTTTCTGAAGGGATTTCATGCCGTCAATGGCTTGTCCGGTTACATTTAACAAACGCCCTTTCACCTGATCCCCCACAGGTACTGCGATCGCTGAACCTGTGGCGTACACATCCATTCCCCGTCGCAACCCATCCGTCGTATCCATAGCAATCGTACGGACTACATTTTCACCTATATGTTGTTGCACTTCAAGAGTAAGCGTTTCCCCTTCCGGATGTTCGATCGTTAACGCTTCATGAATATAAGGTAAAGGATTCCTTTTTGTCCCGGTATTCTCGAACCTCACGTCCACGACAGGACCGATCACCTGTGTTATGTATCCTCTCATTCCAACAATCTTTTCACTCATATCCGAACATTTCTGTTTATGACAAATATCGTGGATTTATTTGGTTCGAAGCTGTTCGTTTTGTTGTATATATTGGTCTTTTTGGAACCTGGCGAAGGAAAACTGCAAAAGCCGGCTTACGGCACAAAGTAATAAGTTTTATATACAAAAAAACGGGAGGATATATCACATACCCTCCCGCTCCAATAGTTTTTATGACCTGCATTGCGGCAGGATCAAATAAAACTTTGTTTTACATTTAACTTTTACAAAAATAGGAGAATTAACTCTATTGTACAACTTTTAAGGGATAAAAAATCATTTTATTTTCCATTTTATAAAATTCCACGAGTTATGAAAATGACAATCATCCTGTTTCTTATAATTGGTACTTCTCACGGTAACTTTTAGGAGACAAGCCCGTATGCCTTTTGAAATATTTTCCGAAGAATGACTGGTCTGCGAAATGGAGGGAGTCGGAAATCTCCTGAATAGATAGGTCTAATGTTTTCAACTGGGCTTTTGCATCTAAGATAACCGCGTCCGCTATAATTTCCGAGACAGTCTTCCCTGTCACTTTGCGGACCGTCAGGCTTAAATGTTTGGTGGTGATATTCAGTTTTTCCGCATAAAACCCAATCGTACGTTCCTCCCGGTAATGTTTAACGACTAAGGTCATCAGGTCACTGGTGATCTTTTCCTGGCGGGACGGAGGTTTCAGGTCACTTTTCACCTTTCCCTGGTCATAAATGGCAATGACACTATAAAAGAATGAGATCAGGAGATGACGGAACACCTGGGGGTTCTCCGTCTGATTTTCATCCATCCGTTTATACACTTTGGCAAACAACGTGTAGAACTCCATGATCAATTGAAAGTGATAGTCTGCAAGAGAAAGGACTGCATGATTACGAACCATTTCCAAGTGTGGCAGAAGGTTTTTGACCAGGTCAATATCTGTCACAAATTCAGGAGAAAAAGCAATCACTTCAACTTTGAAATCGTCACTTCTACCCGTCAACTGGACCACACTTCCATAGAGAGCAACAACAATATTATTTCTCCTGATATGATAACGAAACAGGTTGACCGTAATCTCTGCCTCTCCCTCCGTCACGATCAGCAGGCAACTCAGTTCTAACCGGTGGGGATGCAGCATTTTGTCCAGACGTTCCTGTTCTGATACATTTAAACTCAATGCCATCTTTCCTTCCAGTTTTACAGACGGGATGTGATGCTCCATAATATAAGTTGTTAGCGTATATCCGGTCAAATATAAAGAAAAAAGCGAACATTCATCTATTGGTCTATGTTATAAATCCATGAATAAATAAGATTTAAAGGATGAATCATATGGGAAATCAGGAATCGCCGGAAAAGAAAATAAAATCAGGAGTTGCCATGTTGAATGTACTGGAAAGCTGGGGGATTGATCATATCTACGGAATACCCGGAGGATCTTTTAATTCCACGATGGATGCCCTGTATGAAAAACGGGATACCATCCAATACATTCAGGTACGGCACGAAGAGGTCGGTGCCATGGCTGCCGCAGCGGATGCCAAACTAACCGGAAAGATCGGGGTCTGTTTTGGCACAGCCGGTCCCGGAGCGACCCACCTGTTCAATGGTTTATATGATGCCCAATGGGATCATGTTCCGGTGCTTGCCTTAGTCGGACAAGTCGCATCCAAAGCGATGAACCTGAATTCTTTTCAGGAGATGAATGAGAACCCTATGTTTGCAGATGTGAGCGTATACAACCGTACGGTCATGACACCGGAAAGCTTACCTTTTATTGTGGATGAAGCGATCCGGAAAGCCTACAGGCACAATGGAGTGGCTGTGGTGACCCTCCCGGTAGATTACGGATTTGTGGACATACCGGACCTTCCCCTCTCGTCTGCTAAAAATCACCGGACCGGACTTCCATTGCCGGATAATAAAGATATTCTGGATGCATTGAAACTGATTGAATCCGCTGAACGTCCGGTTATTTATGCAGGACAGGGAACCCGGGGTGCCGGAGAGGAGTTGATCGCGTTAGCAGAGCATTTTTCCATGCCGGTCGTCATCTCCGTGTTAGCCAAAGGAGTCCTGCCGGATGATCATCCTTATTTGATGGGTTCCGCCGCAAGGGTAGCTGCTAAACCGGGAAATGAAGCACTGGCAGCCTGTGACCTGAGCCTTTTCATGGGTAGTGATTTCCCGTTTGCCCGTATTTTCTTCCCGGCAGACGTCAAGTTTATTCAGGTGGATATCGATTCTTCCAAACTGGGTAGCCGGCACAAAACGGATGTGGCTATTCTGGGAGACGCAAAAGAGACGATGAAAAGAATAGTGGCTATGGGAAACAAACGTCCTTCCACCACTTTTCTGGAGGCGAATCTCCGCAACCGCCGGAACTGGTCAAACTGGTTGAAAAGTTTTGAAAACAGTGATGAAGTACCGATGCGGGTAGAGCCTGTTTTCAGGGAGATCAACCGGATCGCAACAGAGGATGCGGTTTTTGTGACAGATGTCGGAAATGTAACGATCGATGCGGTGCGGCATTTAAAAATGAACGGACACAAACAACGTTTTACCACATCCGGACTATTCGCAACCATGGGTTATGGAGTACCGGGTGGGATTGCAGCCAAACTTAGTTTCCCGGAAAGACAGGTTTTTACATTAAGTGGAGATGGTGGCTTTTCGATGGTGATGCAGGATGTGATCACCCAGGTGAAATATAACCTGCCGGTGATCAATATCGTATTCTCTAATGATTCCTTCGGATTTATCGAAGCAGAGCAGGAAGATACGAACCGCCAGAAATTCGGCATACTCCTTCAGGGAGCTGATTATGCAAAAATAGCAGAAGGGATGGGAGCCAAAGGATTTACGATCACCCATCCGAAACAAGTGAAAGAGATCTTCGAACAGGCCAGAGAAAGTAAGATCCCAGTCGTAATTGACGTAAAGATCAGTAATCAACGGCCTTTCCCGGCTGAAGCGATGATATTAGATAAAGATATCTATACGGAAAACGAGATCGAAGCTTTCAAAAAAAAGATATATGATCGAAGAGATGCCTCTTCTGAAAGAGCTATTGAAAAAATAGAAAAGGGTGTGAACGCGGAAGTCAGTTTACCGGGCTACACTCACGGAAAACAGGAAGCTATTACAAACCGGCCCGGAAAATGCATGATAAAATTCATTTACCGGAAACGATAGGTAGCACCCAGAGAGAAGTAAATATTTCGCATCGTAAAATGAATAGGCACCTCTTTGGAGAAGTAGGGAATAAAACCCCAGGTGAAATCAGCAAAGAAACCCACATGTTCGTTCATCCTGAACTCTGCGCCGGCTAAACCGCCAAGATCAAATTTACGTACATCCCTCTTATAGTTGAGCGTGACATATTCCACCTCTCTCTCCTGTTGTACAGGTGTTTCTACCCGGATCATCACATCAGAAACATCTCCTTCAAACTTGCGGTGCAGGACTTCTCCCATATAGATACCGGCTTTTACCTGCCATTTAGTTGAAATGCGGAAAGATCCGTAGACCGGTTGAACTAAGTATAAGGTATTCACCTGCGTCGTATTCTTTCCGGTCACATAACCGGTTAATGTGCCCAGATTCGGACCATCCACACTCAAATGAACCTGATCTACTTCCGTATGCACATTCATTCCTTTCCAGTCGAGTGTCAAACCTGTACCAATCCCCCACCGTTCATTAAAATAGTAAGCGACCGTAGCCCCGAACTTCGGATTAAATTTGGGGTTATATTTAGTAATATCCAACTCATTTGGAACAGGCACCGGTGTGGTCGCACCTAAATTCACACCGAACAAAAGGCTAACATCCATCCCCTTCTCCATCTGTTGAGCCAACAGGACGGTCTGTCCGCTACAATAAAAAACGCTTATAAAAGCGATGATCACGCTGAATCTCATATCCTCTGGTTTTGATTAAATCATGTGTAAACTTCTTTTGTTCGTAACAGCCGGTTCCTGTCAATTGTTTTTCTTTTACCGGCTAAACGAGGTCTGGAAGTTTCTCCGGTATTGGGTAGGGGTCACTTCAAAGGTATGTAAGAAGAGACGATTCAGATTGGTGCTATTCTTCAAACCACAAAGGTGAGCTATTTCATCCGTAGTAAGATGGGTTTCCGTCAGGTAGCGGGTAGCAGCTTCCAGACGTAGCTTTTCTACATATTTAATCGGGGTAATATTTAATTCACGGGCAAACACCCTGGCAAAATTCCGGGGGGCTCATGAGGGTATGCTCAGCCAGTTTCTCCACAGTGATCTCTTCCTGCAGATGGTCATAGATCCATTCGACAGCCTTACGAATAGGTTGATGGTCGATCTGCTGGGATTCCAGTACCGTACTGTATTGAGTCTGATTTCCCGGACGTTTCAGATAGAGTACCATGATCCGGGCAATCTGTAAGGCAAAAGACTTTCCGAGATCCTCTTCGATCAAACCCAGTGCTAAATCCATCCCGGTCGTGATTCCGGCGGATGTATACACATTCCCGTCTTTCACAAAGATCGCCTCCGGATCTACCGTGGTTTGCGGATAGTTTTTAGCCAGTTTTTCACATAACATCCAGTGAGTAGTTGCTTTTTTACCGGTCAGGACCCCGGCTTCAGCCAGCATAAACGCACCGGCACAAACGGAACAGATACGGCGTACATGGCCGGACTGCTCTTTTAGCCATGCCAAAACATCTTTTCCCACTTGATAACCAGTCTTTTGAGGCAATCCCGGAACAATAAGAGTATCTACCGGATAGGTGATGTTTTTATAGGAACCTTCACTGACAATAGATATACCGGAAGAAACCGGTATCTGTCTGGCTTTTGTTGTGGAAACCACATGAATATGATACGTAAAATCCACCCTGTTTTCTAACAGTTTCATCTGGTCTATAGCTCTCTGGAACACATCCATCGGACCACATGTATCTAACAGTGTGGAATAAGGAGGAACTATAATCACAACATGTTTGATATTTTTTTGTTTTTCCATAGGATTTATCTGTCTCTCCACAAAGATAATCATTTGCTGTTAATAATGGCAGGATCTGTCGGTAATATGTCATTGCTGCCAATTTAAGGATATCGTATCTTTGTATTGGATGATAAACAGAAAAGATATCATCATTTTTAGTATTCACGTTATAAATAGGTATTTGTTATGGAAGCGATTAAAATTGGTATTAACGGTTTCGGACGGATTGGCCGTCTTGTTTTTCGGGCAGCCCAATCCAATAAGTATGTAACAGTAGTAGGTATCAATGACCTCATCAGTGCTGATTACATGGCGTATATGTTAAAGTATGACACAGTACACGGCAAATTTGATGGAGAGATAGAAGTAATAGACGGAAACCTACGGGTAAACGGTCAGACCATCCGAGTGACTGCTGAGAAAAACCCGGAAGACCTGAAGTGGAATGAGATCGGAGCTGAATATATCGTAGAATCTACCGGGATCTTTCTCACTAAAGAAAAAGCAGAGGGCCATATCAAAGCCGGAGCGAAACGGGTGGTAATGTCAGGACCTCCGAAAGATGACACTCCCATGTTCGTTATGGGTGTGAATCATGAAACGTATGCAGGAGAAACCATTGTTTCAAACGCATCCTGTACAACGAATTGTGTAGCTCCTCTGGTAAAAGTGATGCATGATAAGTTTGGAGTATCAGAGGCACTGATGACAACCATCCATGCCACTACAGCCACTCAAAAAACAGTGGATGGCCCTTCGATGAAAGACTGGCGGGGTGGCCGGGCCGCTTCCGGAAACATCATCCCTTCCACTACCGGAGCTGCTAAAGCAGTGGGAAAAGTCATACCGGAACTCTCAGGAAAGATCACCGGTTTATCTTTCCGGGTACCGGTATTAGACGTATCAGTGATTGACCTGACCTGCCGTCTGGAAAATCCGGCCACCTATGAAGAGATTTGCCAGGTCATGAAAGAGGCTTCGGAAAATGAATTAAAAGGAATTCTGGGATATGTAGATGAAGATGTGGTTTCCAGTGACTTCATCGGTGAATCCAGAACCTCAGTCTTTGATGCCAAAGCAGGTATGTCCCTAAGCCCGGCTTTTGTGAAGCTGGTGAGTTGGTACGACAATGAATACGGTTTTTCCTGCAAAGTAGTGGATCTGATCGTATCTATGGAAAACTACCCAAAATAAAACTTCCACCTGTAGTTTCATAAAACAAAACAACCTGTGAACTAAATATTCACAGGTTGTTTTTTGCAAGGAGTGTTTTCGATTAGAGAAAATTTCCATTCCTGATGAACAAACAGTTAAAAAAATAAAGGCAATAATTCCAAGCGCAAGCGCGAAAGCCACTACAATACCTACCACTACCCATAAACGGGCTTGCTGCTCCTTCCCTTTCCGCTCTTTAGACCGGCGGTTGATCTCCTCCCATTCTTCTAAGGTCATACGAGGTTCCTCTTTACACGCATCTCCTTTCAGATAAGTTTCCCGCGGTTCATTCCTCTTCCGCAGCTGTTTACGTAATTCCCGGTTCTCTTTGTCCCGGCGTATCATATCATATACATGCCCTGCAAAACTCATACCCTTTATCTTATTATTTTTTCAAAAATAAGCATAATTCGGGGAATCTCTTTCCCTATCTTCTCTTTCTTTTTTATACAAACAAATGATTCACGCTATATGTTAAATAAGAATGGAATAGAAATATAGGTGAAACCATTTAAAATAAAAAGACATGAAAAAAGCGAGTCTTTCTCAGAATATAGCCCGGATAGGATTAGGAGCATTTCTGACATTTGCAGGCATTAGTCACCTGACTTTTGCCCGTAAGGATTTTCAGGCACAGGTTCCCGACTGGGTCCCGGTCAGTAAAGATCTGACTGTTTTATTATCCGGAGGTGTGGAGATCTCTTTGGGATTAGCATTAATGCTCCTGTCCAAAGAGAAAAAACTGACGGGCCCGGTGGCAGCCGCATTCTTTGCCGCTGTTTTCCCTGGAAACATCTCCCAGTATGTGAATCACCGGGATGCCTTCGGATTAGATACGGATCAAAAACGGTTTGTCCGGTTGTTCTTCCAACCGGCTTTGATCGCCTGGGCATTATATGGATCAAACGCATTCAATAAACAGTTGAAGATTAAAAAGTAAGAGTGACCGGAAGTTATTACTCTTAAAAAGGAAACACCCGGAAATAATCGATATTTCCGGGTGTTCAGACAAACTTATCAATCTTATGTTTACTTGACTTACCTGATTAAAATGAAGGGTTAGGATTATACCTGTTTTTTACCTTTTTCGGAAGTTGATCTTTTAGAACGGTTCTCTTTTGTTTTATCACCACGCTCCTGTCTTTTCTGTTCGCGTTCAGCCTGCTTTTTAGTAAATGCCTGATATTGATCAGCATTCATGATCTTCTGCAACTGTGCCTGATAATCTTCCCGTACTTTTTTCATTTCCTGCATCCGTTTCTCACGTTCTTCAGCAGAAAGCTTCGGTGCGTCCGCACGGTTTTTGCGTCCATCCTGATCCGGAAGTACCCGGTCTTTGTCTTTTCGTTCCCTGTTTTCCCGGGTTACATTTCCTTCTTTATTTGCTTTCGGGTTTTTATGAGCTTTTGCCATATCCCCTCTTTTTCCATGGTGACGAGGTCCTGCCGGACGGTCGCCCATCTTTTCAGTGAGTGTCTGGTTCAGATCCAGCAGTTCTTTTTTCTGCGTATCATTCAAACCATACTCTTTCGCCATCCGTTCCGTCATTTTCTCCGCACGTTCTTTTGGGGTAATCTGTTTTCTTTCCGGTTTCACTTCATCCGCCATAGCTACTCCACCAAGGGTGAAGAGGGCCACTAACATCAGACTTAATTTCTTTATACTTTTCATATTCGTTTCTTTTTAGTTAAGTTATTTCTTCCAGGATTCACATAGCGGTTTAATATGTTCTATCAAATTTGCCAGTTATTCCTGTTTTTCAATTCTACCGGTTTTTCCGGTTTTCGGGGACCACTACTCCCCGGTGAAATATTTTTTTTGTTGCAACTGATCCTTAGACCTCCAAAATCGAAAGAGGTTTAAGATCAGCAAAGACTTTAACATTCTACATGGTTTATTTGAATATTTTTCAGGATCTGACTAACCTGATTACAGAACATACATAACGCAAAGAACCACAGACAGGAAATATCAGAAAAATGGAGGTGTCCCCAAATTAAAACAAGAAAATTAAAAAGTTACGATTTATAAGTAATTACCCCAAAGAGGTATTTACGGATCTGCCGAACAGGACTGGGTTTTACCCGCGGTTATTTGCATTCAAACTCTCTGGACTTATAATCTGTAACTTTGTCAAAGAGCATATAGACTTTTGGGAAACCCTCATAAAAACGGGTTCATTTCATTCATACTCTCCCATTAGGCTTCTTCTTTTAAGCGGTAAAAGGTGGTTGGGCCTTTTCCTTCACGAAGGATCCATCCCTCTTGGATGAATTGTTTTAATTCTATGGAGGCGGCTGTTTTAGACAGATGGGTTTGTTGCCGGTAACATTTGGCTGTGATGAAAAGATGCTTTGCCAGATAATGCTGCAAAAAGGCTTTTCGCTGATCTATGGTGTAGGTGATCTGATCCTTTTCCGGACGTTTTTGAAAAGTAATACGTTGGGCCACTTTTTTGACTAAGTCTTTCGATGGCCGGAATTTGATACTACGCAGGGTAACGTTGTGTGCACCAATTTTTTTCTTCTCTTTTTCCGGTGGACATTGAAGGGATAAAGTAAAAACCCCGATCCCCGTCAGCTCTACATTATAACCGGCTGATAATTTACGTGTAAGCAGTGTATTGAGGAGAGATAACATTCCATATACATCTGACTCCGTATACGTAGTACCATAAGAAACCTCCTCTACCAGCTCTTTCGTCTTCAAGGTTCCTTTAGATGAGAATCGTACATGATAAGGTTGTTGCGTTCCGTCTTTCTCCGGGTTAGGCGTCTCCACGATTTTAAAATATGCAGCCATACGTTTAATAGTTTAGATTATTATTCATATTTTTCCTCAAATAACCATTCGTCCCTTTTTCACGGACCTTTCAGCTGTTTTTGACCGGTTTCCCGGCTATTTGTCTTTTACAGCCCGGCTATTTTCAATTGTTCACCGGTTGATGAACAGATAGACTACAGCCGGAAGCCATTTGTTCACTAACCGGTGAACAAACAGGACCCAACCGGTGAATGATCAAAAAGAACCGGTCTCTACACCCAAAAGAGCAGGCCTCTCTCCTCAAAAGAAATCATCTCTTCCAGAACTACCCCGGACTCTTTTTTCCTGTGCTTTTTATCCGTTCTTAAAGATAGTATTTTTACCATATATACAACCCTTTTTAAACCGGAATAGGTGTTTTCTATTTTCCACGACCAGAATATCTATCCGGCGAAATCTGGTCCTGAAAAATAATATTACTTTTGCCAGCGAATATGAAAAGAAAGATTGTATTGGCTCATCTGGCATTGTTTGGGTCAGGATGTATGTGGGGACTGATGTCACCGATAGGCAAGGCCGCCATGGAGGCAGGCATAAGCAGCCTTTCACTGGCCGCTATGCGTATGATAGGAGCTGCCGTTTGTTTCTGGTTTGCTTCGCTGTTTGCCACTCAGGAGAAGGTAACCGGACGGGATAAAACAGGATTATTTTTTGCCGCTCTGTTAAGTATTGTATTCAACCAGGGGCTGTTCATCTTCGGATTATCTTTGACATCACCGGTGGACGCAACGATTATCACTACGACCATGCCCATCATCACACTGATACTGGCGGCCCTGTTTCTAAAAGAGCCTGCGACTCCGATGAAGATTACAGGAGTCATCATGGGAGCTACCGGAGCTTTGATCCTGATCCTTAGTAATCATAGCATTCCGGGAGAGAGCGGAAGTATCCTGGGGGATCTTTTATGCCTGATTTCCCAGTTCAGTTTTGCCTGTTACCTAACCATCTTTAAAGGATTGATCAGCCGGTATCACATTTTTACCCTGATGAAATGGATGTTCAGCTATGCAACGATTTGTTTCCTTCCCTTTTCATTTCAGGAACTTTCCCATACGATCAGCCAAAACTTTCCGTTGCATGTCTGGATGGAAGTGGGATATGTGGTTTTGTTTGGAACCTTTTTTAGTTATTTACTTGTACTGATTGGTCAAAAATCCCTTCGTCCGACCGTTGTCAGTATGTACAATTATGTTCAACCCATAGTCGGAGCCGGTGCTTCCGTACTGATCGGACTGGGAACATTCGGCTGGCTCAAGGCGTTTGCCTCTGTGCTGATATTCACAGGCGTCTATGTAGTCACCCAAAGCAGGGCACGTACTCCATAAGCAAACCGTCAGGATTACACCTCCGTACGAATCTCTTTTTCTTCTCCGGTAGTCTTATCTTCCTGATACTCCACTGTTTTAGTAATCACAGCATATTCATCCGGAATGATCTTACCTCCCATTTCATTGGCCCAGGATTCTGTAAATTCCGCTCCTATATATATAATAATGGCTGAATAATAAATCCAGGTAATAAGAATAGCCATAAAGGCGGCCGCTCCATATACAGTTCCCACATTGGCTATTCCTATATAAAAAGAGATCACCCATTGTCCGACCAGAAAAAGAAATGTAGTAACAAGCGCTCCGATCAGGACATCCCTGCTTCTGATCTGGGCATCTGGTAACATCCTGAACATTAACACAAATATAAAAGTAGTTAGCGCCACATTCAGCCCCAATCCGATGACCCGGACAAAAACTTCTGCTGTCTCCGGATAATTTGCCATCAGCTTCTGGGTCAGGTTTTCAATAATATTAGTAATACTGAAGGTGACTAACAAAATAAAAGCAAAGATCAAAATAATAGAGAAAGAGAGTAACCTGTTTTTAATATACTTCAGCCAGCTTTTTTAGGAACCGGTTTAATTCCCCAAATCGTATTCAGAGAACTCTGTATCTCTGCAAAGATAGCCGTAGCACCAAAGATAGTCACTCCTAATGTGATGATCGTAGCCAATGTAGAAGCGTTCGCATCTTCGGCACTATCCAGTATCTCCCGTAAACTCTTAACCACTTCCGCCCCCAGAACAGGCTCCAGTTGAGTATACAGTTGAGTGGTCAGATCCGCGTGGAAAAAAGTGCCGATCGTGACTAATAAAGACAGGAAAGGAATGATAGAAAACAACGTAGCATAGGCAAGTGAACCACTCAGCCCCGTCACATTGTCATCCGTAAATCCCTGAATCGTATTCTTTATGATCTTAACAAATACACGAAAGGTTAATTTTTTCTTAGGTACAAATGAATCGTCCATGGGTATGATTTTTTTCTATCAACAGCCTTTTTCCGCTTTTTGTTTAACCAGTCCTGCTTACTCCTGTCGGTTATATTTATACAGATTGTTCTTTCAAAAAGTTAATATAAAAAAATTCTTAAAAATGACCTTCTTATCCGGAAAGGTACATACATATTCAACCAGTGTAATCCAGAAACCCTGTTACAATTCTGCTGACTGATCAACAGTTTCACACCTGTCTTTTTGATTTTATAAAAGTAAACTCAATAAAAAGAATAGGATAAAAGAAGATGAAATCTATTAATCAGGTTAACTAATCAGGTGAATCTATGCCCTTCACTCACCGTTATTTTTCGTTTTAAGGAGCCATTTTATCCTTTTCACGACGCCAGCGGATATAACTTATTCAGGTATTTATTATTTTTAAGGCGAAATATATCCTTAAGAAAATTCAATTCAATAGATAGATCGACACACCTGTAAGAACAGGAAGAATAATAGTTACTTTTTAATATAACAACTAATCAAGTATCAGGTAAAATGACAACAACAAAACAATTAATAAAGGATACATTCTTTGAAGGAGAAAGACCTTTGTTCGCCACCAATCATTTACGTCTTGAAAACGTAAAATTCTATCCGGGCGAATCGGCACTTAAAGAATGTACGGATGTGGAGGTCCGGAAATGCGAATTTATGTGTAAATATCCTTTTTGGCACAATGATCATGCTTTAATAGAAGAATGCCTGTTCACGGTCTACAGCCGGGCTGCTATCTGGTATTCCAAAAATATCCGGATGTTGAACACCCGGGTAGAAGCTCCTAAAATGTTCCGCGAAATAGATGGGCTCTATCTGGAAAACGTAAAGCTGACCAGTGCAGGAGAAACCATGTGGAACTGCCGGGATATTCAACTTCGTAATGTAGAGGCGTACGGTGGTGATTATATCTTTATGAATGGAAAAAATATTGAAATTGACGGTTTTTACCTTCAGGGAAATTATTCCTTCCAGGATGCGAAGAACGTGGTGATCCGCAATGCCCGGTTAGATTCCAAAGATGCTTTCTGGAAAACGGAAAACGTAACAGTTTACGATTCCGAAATAACCGGTGAATACTTAGGCTGGCATTCTAAAAACCTCCGGTTAGTGAACTGCAAAATATCCGGAACACAACCGTTATGCTACTGTACCAATCTGGTGATGGAGAATTGCACGATGGATGCGGACTGTGACCTTTGTTTTGAATATAGTACCTTAGACGCAGTGGTCAACAGCGATATAACAAGTATTAAAAATCCGACGAAAGGTTTCATTATGGCCAATCATATTGGAGAAACGATTTTCGACGAGAACTGTAAAAATCCCGGTGGCTGTACAATCCGGACCAACCAAAATGCCAGTTTTGCTTCATGAAATACAATTTTAACGAGATCATTCCCCGCCGTGGCAGTAACTCCTATAAATGGGACGCGGCAGCAGAGAATGATATATTACCTATGTGGGTTGCCGATATGGATTTCCGTACGGCACCGGCTGTTATAGAGGCATTACATGCCCGGGTGGCACATGGTATCTTTGGATACACCAAAGTTCCGCCCACCTATTTCGACGCAATTACCGGATGGTTTGATAAGCGGCATAATTTCCGGATAGAAAAAGAATGGATCCTTTTCACGACCGGAGTAGTGCCTGCTCTTTCCGCTGTGATCAAAGCACTCACTCAACCCGGTGATAAAGTGATCGTACAAACTCCTGTATATAACTGTTTTTTCTCCTCTATCCGGAATGACCAGTGCGAAATGGTCGCCAACGAACTGATATATAAAAACGGCAGCTATACCATTGATTTGGATGACCTGGAAAAGAAAGCAGCGGATCCTCAGGCAAAGATCCTGTTACTTTGCAGCCCACATAATCCGGCCGGGAGAGTATGGACTTACGAAGAGTTAAAGCAGATTGGAGAAATCTGCCTGCGGAATGATGTCATTGTCGTTTCTGATGAGATACATTGTGATCTTGTTTATCCCGGACATACGCATATTCCGTTTGCCTCTATCAGCGAAGACTTCCTACAAAACAGTGTCACCTGTACCGCCCCCAGCAAAACATTTAATTTAGCAGGAGTTCAGGTGGCCAATATTATTGCAGCAGATGAAGATATACGTCGTCGCATAGACAAAGCACTCAACATAAATGAAGTGTGCGAAATCAATGCATTTGCAGTAGAAGCCCTTATTGCAGCCTACACGCAAGGGGAAGAGTGGCTCGGGGAATTAAAACAATATCTCTATGGCAATTATCAGTACCTGGTAGAATTCTTCCGGAAATACCTGCCTCATTTACCCATCCTGCCATTAGAAGCCACCTATCTGGTATGGGTTGATTGCAGTGCGTTGAAGGAATCTTCCAAAGAGATAGCGGAGAACTTACTTCAAAAAGAAAAACTCTGGATCAATGAAGGAACTTTATACGGGGCAGCCGGAGAACATTTCATCCGTATCAATATCGCGACTCCACGTGAAAACCTGATGAAAGGACTGGAAAAGATCCGAAACCTGTACGGCACATGAAACCAATGGAGGGAACCAGCATCCGGAAAACAGGCATTTTGTTTGCCTATTTCCTGATCTATGTCGTGTGGGGCTCTACCTATTATTTTATAGGTGTAGCCCTGCAAGGCTTTCCTCCGTTTCTGTTAGGAGCACTGCGTTTCACGACAGCCGGATTGATCCTGCTCACCATTTGCTGCTATCGCAAAGAGCATATATTCAAAAAAAGCCTGATCAAGAAATCAGCCATTAGTGGGATTGTTCTGCTCTTTATTGACATGGCAGTAGTGATGTTGGCACAACAATATCTGAGCAGCAGTCTGGTTGCTATCATAGCCAGTTCTACCACCCTCTGGATCATGACACTGGATGTTCCCATGTGGAAGAAGAATTTCCGGAATCCGGCAACAGTGATAGGTGTAATAGCGGGCTTCCTGGGGGTCATGTTGTTATACATCGAACAGATCCGTTCCGCCAATCAGACGCAGCCACATACGGAGTATGGCGTCCTGTTACTTATTTTCGGATGTATTTCCTGGTCACTGGGCACACTCTATGCAAAATACTGTTCTTCTCATGAAGAGGATACCAATAACTTTGCCGGGTCAGGCTGGCAGATGCTTTCCGCAGGTACGATGTTCTGGATAGTCACGTTGTTTATTACCCGGGACATTCCGGGAATGCACTGGCAGGATATTCCAGTTGCTTCCTGGTTTTCAGTAGGGTATCTCATTCTGTTAGGTTCTATCATGGCCTATTCCGCCTATGTGTGGCTCCTCAAAGTACGTCCGGCTACAGAAGTGGCCACTCACGCTTATGTCAACCCATTTATTGCGGTTTTGATCGGCACTACCCTCGGAAAAGAACACGTCACGTGGATACAAATTACCGGCCTTATGATTATCTTATGTAGCGTCATGCTGATCAATAAAAAGAAGGCCGTAGAACAGAAAAAGGAATAAAAGTCAGGATAACTACCTTTCAGGCAGAGCAATTTCTAATTCTTCACCAGCTTAAACCACTTACCATAGGTCAGCATCCGCCACCCCCATTCAAAGGGTCCGTATTTATGATAGTGAAGCCATGCGTAACTGTAAACGATCTGAATACCAAACACAGCCGCCGCGATCCATTCGACATAGACCAATCCGGTCCGTGCACCTAATTCAAAACCAATCCCATAGAATATAATCATACCAAAAACAGATTGCATGAGGTAATTGGTCAGTGCCATGCGCCCGGGTGCAGCAAACAAACGAAAAATCTTTCTTTCCGGATCCTGGATATACCAGAGGCATATCATGGAAATATAAGCAAAACTCATCGGAAAAACACTGATCGTATAAATAGCCGAATGGGCCGTCAATCCGAAAGGATGGGAATGCATCGCACTCCAGGCATATAACAGGGAAGAAGGAAAACCAACTATCAGGCCATATTTCATTCCTTTTTTTAGTAGAGGTTTATATTCTCCCAAATCTTTGTAAATCCCTTTCCGGCCAATATATAAACCGATCAGGAACAGACCCAGTACTCTGAATGCACGATTTCCCTCAATAAACTCCTGTAAACGGATAAAAGACCCGGCCAAATTAAATTTCAGGATGTCTGCATATTGATGAGTCTCTACTAACCAAACCGGAAAATTCTGTTCATCAATACCTGCTTTATGATGGAAATACTCCGTAGCACTGACGGCCGGAGCAATCAAATCCCAACCCAAGAACTCTACACCGGCATCCACTGCCACCGGGATCAGTAAGAGCATACAGGCATATTGCAAAAGTTTTTTATCAGACATATTTCTGAACAAGGGAAGGAAAAAACCAACGAAAGCATACAGAATGAGAATATCTCCTGCCCAGAGAAACAACAAGTGAAACAGTCCGATCAGGAACAGGAAAAACATCCGGCGGTAAAAAACCGTCACTCCATTATAACCGGTTTGTGCACCATTGGAGAGAATAAGGGAAAACCCGACACCAAACAACAAAGAGAACAGGGTATAAAATTTCCCATCCACAAATACGTACTGAAGATACTTTACCACCGTATCAATCCCTGCTGTAGGCATCACACCGGTGACCTGTCCTTCCAGAAAAGTATATAGGGAAAATTCCGGGAAATTAGCCAGGCAAATACCTAATAAAGCAATCCCTCTTAACGCATCTAAAATGATATATCTTTGCCGGGGCTTGATCGTAATTTGTTCCATTGATCTGTCTGCTTCTTATTTCATTCGTCTTTAATCACTGCTCCTGCAAAAGTAGTAAGTTTTACAGATTTCCATCTATTTATTTGGATCTTCTGTATTCCTAAGGCGTACATTCTATATTCAATTCAATTTGCTGACAGGCTCAGAAACAGGTTTATCCAGCCTACAACTAAAAAACAGGAAAGCCACCTGACTGGTGGCTTTCCTGTTTTTAGCAGAGGAAAAGAAAGAATTATTCAATCACGATCATTTTCTCATTTACCGCAACCTTCCCCTCTTCCTGGATATAGACCTCTTTGATAACTCCATCATTGGGGCTTTTAATTTCATTCTCCATCTTCATGGCTACCAATACACATAACGGCGACCCTTTTGTCACTTCATCACCCGGCTTTACGTATACTTTCAAAATCACCCCAGGCATCGGAGCGACGATCACCTGACGTCCCGCAGCGACCGACTGTGTATGAGACTGGCGCATCTTCATCAGTTCATTGATCACCCTGACCTGAAAATAATCCTGTTTATGCTGGACATCATATACCGAATCTCCTGTATTGGAAATTTGTACTCCATGTGATTTTTGATTCATGATCAGCGAATGGATCGTATCTCCTCCCACATTATAATCTACCTCATACACCTTACCGTTTACCGCGACCTTCTTCACAGGCCCATCTTCCAGTATTTCCACTTTAAACTCCGTATCCGGCATATCCTGTATGGTGGCAAAATAAGTTGCTAATGCTTTTGACATAATTTTTCCTCCTTCCGGTTAATAATTATTAGCAGTCATTTTCAATTTTCCGTAGTATTTCCAGAGAGATTCTCCCACCAAAGGCAACGTGGTAGCCCGGGCTGCCGCCTCCTTCTCTTCTTCATAATGTTTGAGAGCAGCAGCGATCACAGCCACAACCGGATCACTGTTCTGACGGCGTTTCAAATCATCTTTGTTAAACACTTTATCAATAAAGGTGGTATCGTAATCTCCTTTCAGGAAGGCTTCATGATGCATGATCCGCAAATGGAAAGGGATGGTTGTTTTGATACCCAGTATTTTGTATTCAAGCAAAGCACGGTGCATATTCGAGATCGCATGTTCACGGGTACGTCCCCAGGTGGAAAGTTTAGAGATCATAGGGTCATAATGCAGGGAAACCTCAAAGCCGGCATAGGCCGAACCATCCAGACGGACATTCCGTCCGGCGGGAGCTTCCCGGACACTGATAACACCGGGCGACGGCATAAAATTATTTTCCGGGTCTTCTGCATAAATACGACATTCAATAGCAGCACCCCGGAACACAATATCCTCCTGTTTATAGGCTAACCGGTTACCCGCGGCAATCAGGATCATCTCCCGGACAATATCCACATCCGTGCACTCTTCAGTCACCGGATGCTCTACCTGCAGGCGGGTATTCATTTCTAAGAAATAGAAATTCTGGTCTTTATCCATCATGAATTCCAGCGTTCCGGCACTATAGTAACCGATCTTCTTACAGGCCTCCACCGCAACGGACAACATCTTTTCCCGTGTTTCCGGTTTTACAAAAGGGGAAGGAGATTCCTCTATCACTTTCTGGTTCCTGCGCTGAATAGAACACTCCCGTTCATATAAATGGATAATATTCCCATATTTATCACCCAACACCTGTACTTCGATATGGTGAGGATTCTGAATATATTTTTCAATATAGATCGCATCATTCCCAAAGGCATTTGCCGCTTCCGAACGCGACGTACGGAACGCTGCGGCCAGTTCTTCTTCGGAATGGACCAGACGCATCCCTTTTCCTCCTCCTCCGGCCAATGCTTTCAACATGATCGGATAGCCCACCTCTGCAGCCAGTTGGGTAGCCTCTTCCAGATCACGGACCGGCTCTTTGGTTCCCGGAACGATAGGTACTCCTGCCGCTTCCATAATCTTGCGGGCTTCTGTTTTGACGCCCATTTTAGCGATGATCTCCGAGCCGGGGCCAATAAAGATGATCCCTCCTTCTTCGCACTGGCGGGCAAAGTCTGCATTTTCAGACAGAAAACCATAGCCCGGATGAATAGCAGCCCCTGTCCGCTTCGCTATTTTCAGGATCAGGTCCGGCTTCAGATAAGAAGTATCCTGTTCATTTTCTGATATACAATAGGCTTCATCAGCATACCTTACATGCAGGGAACCACGGTCTACATGCGTATAGATCGCAACAGTCGGGATCTTCATCACCCGGCAGGTACGGAAGATCCGCATGGCTATTTCACCACGATTGGCTACTAACACTTTCTTTATCATAGTAGTATCTTTTTAAAGTGGTAAATTGGAATGTTTCTTAGGCGGATTGGACTGCCGTTTGTTGGCTAACAGCTCAAAACTGCGGATCAGTTTCTGGCGTGTCACAGACGGTTCAATCACTTCATCAATGTATCCCAGCTCAGCAGCCCGGTAGGGATTAGCAAATTTCTCACGATAGTCATCCTGCAATTCTTTTCGTCTGGCATCCGGATCTTTCGCCTTTTCCAGCTCTTTACGGAACAAAATATTAACGGCTCCATCAGGCCCCATAACAGCAATTTCAGCAGTCGGATAAGCAAAGTTGATATCTCCGCGGATATGCTTGGAGTTCATCACACAGTAGGCACCTCCATACGCCTTACGGGTAATCACCGTGACTTTCGGTACGGTCGCCTCACAATACGCATACAGCAATTTCGCTCCGTTACGAATAATTCCATCATATTCCTGATTCACCCCGGGCAGGAATCCCGGAACATCTTCAAAGGTTAGCAAGGATATATTAAACGCGTCACAGAAACGGACAAACCGTGCTGCTTTAACAGAAGCGTTGATATCCAGCGTACCGGCCAACGCAGCAGGCTGGTTTGCCACGACCCCGATGGTTTTACCATTCAGCCGTATGTATCCGGTAATAATGTTTTGGGCATATTCTTCCTGCACTTCAAAAAAGATCCCGTCATCGGCTACAGAGACGATCAGTTCTTTCATGTCATAAGGCTGATTTGGATTGGTAGGGATTAGTGAATCCAATTGATGGTCAACCCGGTTAGGGCTGTCCGTAGTAGGCACAAAAGGAGGTTCCTCCATATTATTCCCCGGCAGGAACGAGATCAATTCCCTGATTTTCAGAATACAATCCATATCGTTCTCCGTAGCAAAATGAGCCACACCGGAACGGGTCGTATGAACCTCACTTCCACCAAGTTCATTTTTGGTCACCTCTTCCTGTGTTACACTCTTTACTACATCCGGCCCGGTGATAAACATATAGCTACTCTCCTTCACCATAAAGATAAAATCTGTCAGGGCCGGAGAGTAGACTGCCCCACCGGCACAAGGTCCCATAATGGCACTAATCTGTGGGATCACCCCCGAAGCTAATGAGTTACGTAAAAAGATTTCCGCATATCCGGCTAAGGATCGCACTCCTTCCTGAATACGGGCACCTCCGGAATCATTCAGGCCAATTACCGGAGCACCGACTTTCATGGCCATGTCCATTATTTTACAGATCTTCCGGGCATAGGTTTCCGACAATGCCCCACCAAAGACAGTAAAATCCTGAGCAAAAACAAACACTGTGCGGCTCCCGATAATACCATATCCGGTGACTACACCATCTCCGGCCGGACGTTGTTTTTCCAGTCCGAAGTCATAACACTGATGGATAACAAATTTGTCAATTTCCACAAAGGTTCCTTTGTCTACGAGTAGTTCAATCCGTTCCCGGGCGGTGAGTTTACCTGCGGTGTGCTGTTTCCGGATCCGTTCTTCTCCCCCACCAAGCTCTGCCTGATGGTTCATGGCACGTAGTTTTTCAATTTTCTCTTTCATACGGCGTTTATATTAGATTGGTTAGTCTTACATCCGGTTAATACTCAAATATAAACTTTTTTTTAGAACCCCAAACAAAATAAGACAAAAAGTACTTCTATCTCTCCCTATAACTCGGATAGTCAGATGAAATGCCTCTCTTAATTATGAAATCCAATAAAAAAGGATTTAAAAAAAATCTGGTTGCCAACGGAAAAGAATTTTCCGTTTGAATTCGTTAAACTTTAATCTTTCCACCCGGATTCTTGTTTCATACATATATGACTATTTAATAATCTTAAAACTTAATGTATGTATTACAGCAGTGGTAATTACGAAGCATTTGCGCAACCGGAAAAACCGGAAGGAGTAGATAACAAATCAGCTTACCTGATAGGAGCCGGTCTCGCATCGCTGGCAGCAGCAACTTTTCTGATCCGTGACGGACAAATGCAGGGAGATAAAATCCATATCTTTGAAGAACTGGCCATACCCGGCGGTAGCATGGACGGTATCTGGACTGAACAGAAAGGATATATTGTACGGGGCGGACGTGAAATGGAAGTCCATTTTGAAACGTTATGGGACTTGTTCCGTTCAGTTCCCTCCCTGGAGAAAGAAGGGATTTCCGTACTGGATGAGTTTTACCGCCTGAACAAAAAAGACCCCAGCTTTTCAAAAGCCCGTGTGATAGAGAACCGGGGACAACGTTTATCAACGGATGGTGACCTGACCCTGACCAAAAAAGCAATTGATGAATTAATCCATCTGGCATTGACTCCCGAAAACCAGTTACAGGATGTAAAAATTAATGATGTATTTTCAAAAGATTTTTTTGAATCCAATTTCTGGCTCTACTGGTGTACCATGTTTGCATTCGAGCCGTGGGCCAGTGCTATGGAAATGCGCCGTTATATCCTGCGTTTTGTACATCATGTAGGAACCTTATCCAATCTGTCTTCTTTACGTTTTACCAAATACAATCAGTATGAATCGCTGATTATGCCACTCGTAAAGAATCTGGAAAGCCAAGGAGTGCATTTCCATTACAATTCACAGGTAAAGAATATTCTGGTAAATTCAGTAGGTGAAAAGAAAGTAGCCACAAAAATAGAATATGTAACCAGCGGAAAAGAACAACAAATTGACCTAACTGAAAACGACCTTGTTTTTGTAACCAATGGTTCTATTACTGAAAGCACCACCTATGGTGATGATACCCATCCGGCACCCCCGACACACGATTTGGGTGGAAGCTGGCAACTTTGGAAGAATCTTGCTGAACAGGACCCGGCATTTGGTAAACCCGGTAAATTTTGCGACAACATACCGCCTGAAAACTGGTTTGTATCCGGTACCATTACCCTCAAAGATGATAAAGTAACTCCCTATATCGAAAAGATTAGCAAAAAAGATCCGCACAGCGGTTCGATAGTAACCAGTGGCCCCGTTACGGTAAAAGACTCCAACTGGCTGTTAGGGTACTCTATCAGCCGCCAACCCCATTTCCACAGCCAGAAACCCACTGAACTAATCGTATGGGTTTACGGGCTGTTCTCCGATAAACCCGGTAATTATGTAAAGAAAAAAATAACGGAATGTACCGGAATTGAATTATGTCAGGAATGGCTGTATCATATCGGTGTGCCCGAAATGGAAATAGAAGATATTGCCACTCATTCGGCCAATACAATTCCTTGCTATATGCCATATATCACCTCTTATTTTATGCCCCGTGCCCTGGGCGACCGTCCATTGGTAGTGCCATCCGGCTCTCAAAATCTTGCCTTTATCGGTAATTTCGCAGAAACGGAAAAGGATACTGTTTTTACGACTGAATATTCGGTACGTACAGCCATGGAAGCCGTTTATACCTTATTAAACATCGACCGGGGTGTACCGGAAGTGTTCGGTTCCTGCTTTGATGTAAGGGTGCTGATGAGTTCCATCTATTACCTGAACGACCGCAAAAAACTGGAAGATATAAACCTTCCGTGGTGGGCAACTCCGATAGAAAAACACACCTTGAAAAAGATACAGGGTACCTACATTGAAGAGTTATTAAAAGATTCAAAACTACTGTAACATGCTACTACGAGAGTATGTCAAAAGAATGTTTTTGACATACTCTCATTGGCTATTAATAACTTTTTTTAATCATCGTTCTTTGACCCAAATAAAATATATATTTTACCTTAGATCTTATAATCAGACACACATTTACTTTCATGATAAAGTCCATTCCATATTTTGCGATTCTAACGCTGACCGTTTTACTCACTTCATGCGTTAAAGAAGGTATGTGACATATCATTTTGAGGTCTATAATGCGACTAATTCACCGTTAACAATCCAATTATCTTCCTGGGGAAACTACATGATGTATATAAATGGTTCATGTTTCACAAAGAAGTAGGAAATGATCCCGAGCCTAAAAAATATCACCTTCATTGACGCCGGCATAGGAATATATCATAGCAATAGATTGTAATGGTATTCCGATCCCAAAAGAATATTTTACAAATCCGAAAAATTGGAAAATTGGTGTCGGACGTCAAATCAATGACATATTTACCCATATCAGATTAATCATAACACCGGAATTAATGGAAGAACTCTCACTAAAACAAAAGTTACTCCAAATTGAATCTATCTCCGTGAGATTTAGGCTCTGAAATAACAAGAAATTCCAGATCATTATCTGTGTTATTTAGTATGCGATGTTTTTGATTGGGTTCAATATGGAAGCCTTGTTTTTCTTTTACTTCCACCCATTCTCCCTCCACTTCAAATACAGCCATGCCTTTCAGGATATAGAAAAATTGTTGTGCATGGGTATGTAGGTGGAGAGCCTCTGCGGTATGAGGAGGCATTTTTTCCTGAATGATGCTCAATGAATCTGTTTTAAGTAAATGCCACCCCTCACAATGGTTGCCCCACATGTAATGCTCTGCATTTTCAACACTTTTTACGCTCATCTTTTTTTATATTTAGTTTAATTATTTAATTATTCATACCGTTTTCCGGTTATTCCGGTGGGTATGATCTCAATAACGGCAGTTGCTTTTATCATGTTGTCCGGAAAAGATATTCCGGATAACTGCGGGGTATATTTTTTTACAATTTCTTTGAGGGCAACCTCTTTTATGTCATCACCGGCAAGGGATGCCTCTCCTTGAATGATCACACTTTCATAAGCGGTATTTACATCGCATGGTTTATCGGAAAGGATTAACCCTTCCATTTTGTCGACTTCGAAACCAACCTTTGAATTTTGTTTGATATTACTAATCTTCTGCCCTTTGCAAAGTCCATGTATATAGATCCGTTCATTGTAATAAACAAAATGAACCGGTGTAATATAGGGAAATCCGTCCGGATTCTGTGTAGCTAACCGTCCCACTTTTTCTGCGATTAATATGGCTTCTATATCCGCTTTCCCTATCTGATATTGTTTCATTCTGCCTTGCATCATTATCTTATTTAAAGGATTCGTTTATTATTTTCTTTTGGATTCCCACATGCTCCATTCTGATTTGAGTAACAAAATAAACGATTATTATTTGAATAAGCCTATTTTACTCTACTAAAGAGTTCATAAACAATCATTATAAATTTATCTTTAAAACAGATTGGACAATATTCTATCGACAAAATGAACTATATTTACATACAGAAGATGTAAAAACATGACAAACAAAGCATTCATGAAGAGATATTTCACGAAGTATTCAAAAAAGTAACATACTATATGGTATTTTTTCTTTATCTATCATCCGGACAGTGATATTTATTTTATAAGATATATTACCAATAACCATGGGGCCGGGCATTCATTAAAATAACCTGCTATAAAACTATATACCGAAATTCGGTACTGCAAAGGTATGAAGGGAAATCTCCGGAAATTAATACGGGGATTGTCCCTATTATTGATTATTTAATATTTCTCTGATTGAACCGTAAGAATTTTTCTGTTCTAAATATCCTAATCCAAGCAACCTATATTTGATAGAACTCTCAGAAGCTTGAAAATAACGACATGCATTTTTCATCAATATATCATAAACCTTATAACTTCTCGCCGAATAGTCTACTCTAAGGACTTTATGTATATTGTTGTAAAAAAACACCTGCTCTACTAAGTTTTTGAAAGGAAGTTCGGGAAGAATTAAACAACTTGCAAAATAATTTGCCTGTATTTCTATTCTTTTATAGTAATTATCCGTTATATAATAATCCAGACTATTCTCTGTATCAAACCCTTCTTTATATCGAAGAGATAAGATTTCCCTGTGTAAAAGTAAATGGCCTATCTCATGAGCAAGTGTAAACCTCCAGCGGGGAGAATTTTCTACTAAGTTTTTAGAGACATACACACATAAAGGATCAAACTCAATTTTCCCTAAAATCTGATTTCCATTTACTTTGTCTAACTCTTTATTAAAAATGAATTTAGTGTTGTTCTCACTTTCCAACCTTTGGTAAATAGTCCTAAGGGGAGTAGGCTGAATTAATTTAAATACCTCCGGTGTATACCTCTCCAATAGACCATTTACTTTTGCACTAAGATTTTCCGTAGAGATATAAGGTATTAATTGCTTATTAGGAGTTAAATCTATTAATCCTATCTGCTTAAAAAAGGACCAGATATTGCTATGAGTAAAGTCATTGCAAATAAAATACTGTTCACCACTATTTAAAGATCGCGGCTGGACAAGATTCGCTAAAATATTAGCTCTTTGATTATAAGGATTTCCAAATACCTCTTTCCTATTGATATCATACATAAGTGTATCCTGGTCTGAAATGCGGGCAAGACCTATACCTCTAGCATTTGCAAATCTTATACCAGGTTCACTATAGCGGGAAGTAGTAATCATGATACCTTTAACATTATGGCCTGCTATTTGTGAAAGTTTGCTCGAGAACTCTTCTATATTATCAACAGATACGGTATCTCCATAATTCTTACATTCAAAAATATATAATTGGGTGTATTTAGTGGCATTTGGTAATACCACTTCAATGGAAACATCTGTTATAATATCACTATCCCTGTCCTTAGAATAATAAGCTTTCTTTTTATATAATTGACAAAACTTACTATTACCATAAAACTCCTCTTGTTCTATAAGATTCTCTAAAAGTTGATAAACTCTATCTTCAAGTTGATTTCCTTTCTGAATAGTAGTAAGTTTATTCATAATAATATATGGTTAGAAGCAGTAAAATTAAAGAGTAATTATATTGCTATTATTCTCTTACTAAAACTAAATTATAGTTTGTAAAAGAATTATCCAAAATTAAAGAAAATAATTTAAACTTTCTGTTAAATCATATTATAATATATACTTATTAGTATGTATCCTTAAATACATACGTATATAAGTAAATACTCATTTAATATGTGTAAGGTAGGTAGTAAAGAATAGAATACATCCAGATATTATAAGTCTAACAAATCAGAAAGTTTTACATTTAAGGCTTTCGCTATTTTTTGTAGATTTATTATAGCAATATTTCTTTCTCCTCTTTCCACGGAGCCAATATAGGTTCGATCTAAATCCGATGCAAAAGCAAGTTTTTCCTGAGATAACTTAACTTGTAAACGATGATATTTTATTCGCTCACCTATTTGTTTTAAGAAATCACGTTCTTCAGGAGTATATTTGTTATCCATACTTACTTCTTTATGAAAAAATAGAATAAGGAAATAATAACTACGAAGCCGGTTGAGGAATGCCTTTGGTAAACTTAGCTACATCACATCCTAAAGTATTAGCTATTTTTACAAGAGTTAAAAAAGTTACATTTCGTTCCCCTCTTTCAATTCCTCCCATATAAGACCTATCTACATCTGCTTTTAATGCCAGTTGTTCCTGAGATAAACCTTTTTCTTTTCGTAGGGTACGAATCTGGTTTCCAAGTTCTATGAGGTATTCATCTTTCACGAATACAAAAAATATTCGGTTGATAATTATAATACCACGGGCTACTATACCCCATTTTCTGAATAATTTGTGCATTTGTTCAATAATTTATATATATCTTTGCCGTAACAGAATTGCTGATATGAATCAGTGATAAAAAGCGTCCACAGAAGTCTTAAAGTAGAAAACTGGCACTTTTCTTTTGACAAGTCGGACGGAATCTGTAGAGCTCATGCTATATTTGTATGATATATAGCGTGGGCTCACTTGTATGGCTTGTCAAGGTATGCCAGTACCTCTACTTTGTACATAGTGAGTCCCACGCTTTTATTATATTTTTTCCTAATAGGTTTGTTGGGGCTGCAAATCAGTAAATAGCTATTACTATGCAGATCACAAACTTGTTAGGAATTCCTTTTTTGATAGGCTTCTCTTTTTATTATAGTCTTTTCTTTACCGGATATACATAGTTCTCCTTTTCCCCACTTAGTAACTCCTTTCCTTTAACCTACCCGGAAAACAACTTTTTATTAATTCTAATATCAATACCTACTAAAATGGATACAGATAAAAATTTGGAGTTATTACAGGCATCGTTTGAAAAGTATGCACATGCTGTTATGGCAGAAGTTTTCCTTGAAAAGATTTTAAGGGATTGGCTGGAGGAAATAGAATCCAATCACCGTGGCTCATTAATCACGCTTAAGGAATTTATTGGAAAACCACTTGAGATTATTACTTGTATTAATCCTGAAATAGAGATTTACCATTATAAAAAAGAACTACCTGTCATTGGAGTAAATATCGAAAATGAGGTAGAGTTCTATGTTTTTGAAAGCAGGATTTGTAAGGATGCTTTTCGGATTCCGGAGGATATTCTGCACAATACTTTGTCAGAAGAGCTAAAAAGACACTTTATGACATTTTTTTGAAGCAACCGAAGAATTGGGGGAACCTACCACCAAAAAGCAAAAAGGCAATAACAAACTCTTTGGAAAGAAACTAAGACGCAGTTAAAAATAAAACTGGCGTTATAGAGAGCAACCAAAAGGGAAACGGTATCCGAAAAGACTGCCTTAAAACCATTCACCCAAAGTTCTCCTTTTCAACTTACCAAACAACAATTACTCATCGCTCGGGGATCGCCCAACGGCAAGGAGTGGGAGTACCCGTCCCGACGAGCGAAAAAAAGTTATCCCGTTTTCCTGTGTTTTGGAAAACGGGATAACCTTCTGCGTATACATTTTCAATCTTTTACTTTACCATCCCTGAAAAATTACTTTCCACATTCTTTATATCCCGAAGGATAGAATAATCTAATACCTTGACATAATGTTGAGTTGTTTTAATGTTAGAATGTCCAAGTATCTTAGCTACATTTTCCAGTGAAACGTGATTGGTTAGCATGACAACCGTTGTACAGGTATGGCGGGAATATGTGTCGTTAATCTCTTTTTTATTCCGCAAACGTCTGCTATCTATCTCCTTCAGGTATGAATTCATCCTTTAATTACTTAGTACTGGAAGAAGAATACAACACAAACGCAACACAGAAAAAAAACAAAGGTCTGTAAATCAATTGATTTACAGACCTTTTGGCGGTATGGACGGGACTCGAACCCGCGACCCCCTGCGTGACAGGCAGGTATTCTAACCAGCTGAACTACCACACCATTTTGTTTTGCGAATCTTTCGCTGTGCATTTCCTCTGAATTGCGATGCAAAGATAGAGCGGAAGTTTGGAATTTGCAAGCGTTTTGCAAAAAAAGATGTTTCCCTATGGAATATTTTTTTACTTTTGCCTGAAACTCAAATGAATTGTCGATCGTTATTTTTTGAAGAGATTCTTCAGGAACAGGACAATTCTTTGCTAATCATACTACTTAAAAATTGCTGATATGAAAAATACGCCTGTTGACTACACGATCGCCCGTCAGGTAATCGATAAATATAATCTGCCAGACTTTGGAAAAGCGACCATCCGGGAAGTGGTAGCCATCTCTTCCGAACTGGAAGAAGCCACCGGAACGGAATTTATCCATATGGAAATGGGTGTACCGGGATTAGCACCCTGCTCCATAGGGGTAGAAGCAGAGATCGAAGCACTGAAACAGGGTATGGCAGCGATCTATCCCAATATAAACGGAATCCCTCAGTTAAAAACAGAAACCGCACGGTTTGTCAAAGCATTTATGGACATTGAAGTGAGTCCGGAAAGTTGCGTGGCAGTGACAGGATCTATGTAGAGAACATATGCCTCTTTTCTGACCTGCGGGCAATGTGATCCGGAGAAACAGACCATCCTTTTTATTGATCCGGGATTTCCGGTGCAGAAACAACAGATCGCTGTAATGGGATATGCACATGAATCTTTTGATGTGTATGAGTACCGGGGAGAAAAACTACGGCCTAAACTGGAAAGGTATCTTCAAAGTGGAAAAATAGCCGCCCTCACCTACTCCAACCCGAATAATCCGGGATGGTTCTGTCTGACAGATGAAGAATTACAGATCATCGGTGAACTGGCCAATCAATATGATGTCATTGTCATTGAAGACCTGGCCTATTTCGCCATGGATTTCCGGAAAGAACTGGGAATCCCTTTCTAACCTCCTTTCCAATCCACTGTCGCACGGTATACGGATAATTATATCATACAGATCTCAGGGTCAAAAGCATTCAGTTATGCCGGGCAACGGATCGGAGTGACCGTGATGAGTGATAAGCTGTATAACAGGGCTTATCCCGGCCTGACCCAACGCTATGGAGGTGGTACATTTGGAACGGTTTATATTCACCGGGTTCTGTATGCTCTTTCTGCCGGAACCGGACATTCTGCTCAGTTTGCCCTGGCGGCGATGTTCAAAGCTGCTTCAGATGGAATATTTGATTTTGTGTCTGATGTCCGGGAATATGGCCGGAGAGCTCAAAAGTTAAAAAAGATCTTCACAGACTATGGATTCCATATTGTTTATGATCACGACCTGAAAGACCCGATAGCGGACGGATTTTATTTCACGATTTCCTATCCGGGCATGACCGGAAGCCGGCTGATGGAAACATTGATCTATTACGGTATCAGTGCCATCGCACTTTGTACAACAGGTAGTGAGCAGGAAGGATTAAGAGCCTGTACTTCTTTCATAAAAAATCATCAATATGCTCTTTTAGAAGAGCGTTTAAAGATATTCAGAGATAACAATCCGGTCTGAAAATTACAAAAAGACGCAATCTATTTACATATTTTAACAGGCAATAAATGATGATTCTTTTGTCTATTAATTTAAAATACTCTATATTGTCCCTATATTAACCATATAGAACAGCCCTTGCCATGGCAGCAAATAACAACATATTTATTATAAAACATAATGATGTGATTCCGTCCCGTGGAAGTTTATTGATATCCGAACCCTTTCTGCAGGAAGCCTATTTTCAACGCTCCGTTGTTCTTTTAGTAGAACATACGAAAGAAGGTTCTATGGGATTTGTTTTAAACAAAAGGACAGACCTGATTGTGAATGATTTTTTTGAAGGATTGGAAAATGCGCCTAAGATCCCTATTTACCTGGGAGGACCGGTCGCTTCTAATAAACTATTCTTTATTCATTCATTAGGAGAGTTGATCATTCCCCACAGTATGCCTATCGGGGAAAATCTGTACTTCGACGGAAACTTTGATGTATTAAAAGATTATATCCAAAGCGGCTATGATATCACAGATAAAGTCAAATTCCTGTTAGGTTATTCCGGTTGGGAAAAGGACCAACTGAAAGAGGAAATTAAAAGTAATTCCTGGATTGTCAGCAATATGGTCACCGAAAATATAATGAAAGCGAATGGTGAAGCTTTCTGGAAACACTCCCTGGAATGTCTGGGAAGTAAATATAAAACATGGGCAAAATTCCCTAAAGATCCTGATTTGAATTAATTTAAATGAAAACATCTTCATTAAACCATTCTCCCAATCCCTGGGCACTTCTGCCTCTCGCTGTTTTTTTTAGTTTCTTATTTAGTCGTTTCTATCATAGCCGGTGATTTTTACAAAATGCCCATCACGGTGGCTTTTGTCATAGGATCGGTGGTAGCCATCGGTATGTCCAAAGGTGGGAAACTCAGTAACCGGATAGAACAATTTTGTCGCGGCGCCGCTAACAGTAATATCATGCTGATGATACTGATCTTTATTATGGCCGGGGCTTTTGCACAGACAGCGACCGAGATGGGGGCCGTGGATGCAACCGTGAATGTGGCCCTCTCCATCTTACCGGGTAATCTGCTTGCCACCGGTATTTTTATCGCAGCCTGTTTTATTTCCCTGTCTGTCGGGACTTCTGTCGGAACCATTGTAGCGCTGGCCCCCGTTGCTGTCGGGATTGCCGCAAAAACCGGTATGTCCGAAGCGTTTATGGTAGGAGTAACGGTCAGCGGAGCGATGTTCGGGGATAATCTTTCTTTCATTTCGGATACGACCATTGTGGCCACCCGTACACAGGGATGTAAAATGTCTGATAAATTTAAGGTCAACATACGGATTGCCCTGCCTGTTGCTATTCTCACTACCCTCCTCTACATCTGGATGGGAAACAGTGTGAATGCAGGTTATGAGACCGGAACGATCGAATGGATCAAGGTAGTCCCCTATCTAATTGTGCTGGCAACAGCGATTTTAGGGGTGAATGTACTATTAGTCATCTTTACAGGACTCCTGCTTTCCGGAGTCATCGGCCTATTAACCGGCAGTTTTGATATCTGGGGATGGAATGCTGCGATGGGAACCGGTATGACCAACATGGGAGAACTGATCATCGTGACCCTCCTGGCCGGAGGTATGCTCGAAATGATCCGCTACAATGGCGGGATTGATTGGATTATTCTCAAATTAACCTCCCATATCCGCTCCCCCAAAGGAGCGGAAGGAAGTATTGCCGCATTGGTAACTTTTGCCGATATCTGTACAGCAAACAACACCATTGCACTGATCATGTCCGGTCCCATTGCTAAGGACATTGCAGACCGTTTCCGGATTGACCCACGCCGGAGTGCCAGTATATTAGATATGTTTTCCTGTATTACCCAGGGAATAATTCCCTACGGAGCTCAATTACTGATCGCTGCCGGACTAAGCACAGTCACTCCTCTGGAGATCATGCAATATTTATATTACCCTTATTTACTGGGGATCGGTGCTATATTAGCTATTATTTTCCGGTATCCACGGAAATATACCTAAAGACTTCTTTTTAACCTGCTTTCAGAAGAAGTATGTTAAAAAAATAATTCCGGTCCGACCGGAAGAAATCCTTTGTAGGATCCTTTCCGATACGAGCCGGAATTACTTCCGTTTCATATATTATAAATGGATCTTTTACTTCAAACCTCTGTTTTTCAGTAAAGGACCGGTTCCGGGTTCTTTACCACGGAAATTCACATACATATCCATGGCGTCATCAATTCCGCCCGGTGTCAGGACATAAGTACGGAATTTAGCTGCCATTTCCTGGTTGAAGATATCTCCTGTTTCTTCAAATGCTTCATAGGCATCTGAATCCAGCACTTCGGACCAGATATAGCTATAGTATCCGGCCGTATAACCGCCACCCATCGTATGATTGAAATAGGTCGAACGGTAACGGGCAGGGATCTGTTTGATCAGGCCACGTTTACCTAATGTCTGCGCTTCAAAATCCATCACTTTCAGATTGGAAGGAACATTTTTCAATACGTGATAGTCCATATCCAGATAGGAAGCCGCCAGATATTCTGTGGTAGCGAAACCCTGACCATATTTACTACTTTTATCCAGCTTTTCAATCAGTCCGGCAGGGATCACCTCCCCTGTTTCATAATGTTTCGCATACACTTTCAACACTTCCGGTTCAAACACCCAGTGTTCCATGATCTGGGAAGGTAATTCCACAAAATCACGGGGAACACCGCCAATACCATAATAATGCACATCCCTAAACAGCCCGTGTAAGGCATGCCCAAACTCGTGGAACAATGTGGTCGCCTCATCCGCACTTAACAAAGCGGGTTGTCCCGGAGACGGTTGTGTGAAATTACATACGATCGTTACAACCGGAGCTACCCTTTTACCATTTTCATAGATCTGCGGACGGTAGCTGCCACACCAGGCTCCTCCCCGTTTACTGGCACGTGGGAAGAAATCCATATATAATACTCCTAAATGAGAACCATCTCTGTCCTTACATTCAAAGGCATACGCTTCCGGATGTGGCAAAGGAATATTCCGGATCGGAGTGAACGTGACACCATATAATTTAGTCGCTACATAGAAAGCTCCTTCAAATACATTTTCCAGTTTCAGATAAGGACGTACTTCATTTTCATCCAGATTGAATTTCGCCACTTTCGCTTTTTCAAAATAGTAGCGCCAGTCCCAACCTTCCGCGGTAAAGTTCTTTCCATCTTTTTTGATCTCGGCATTAATATCCGCCAACTCTTCTTTTGCTTTTGCCAAAGCCGGGGTCCAGAGTTCATCTAATAAATTGTATACATTCGCTGAGTTTTTCGCCATCCGGTCTTCGAGGACAAAAGAAGCATAATCTTCATATCCCATCAGTTTGGCTTTTTCAAGACGTTTAGCAACTAACTGGCGGACTACCTCTTTATTATCGGCGTCATTATTATTATTTCCCCGGTTGATATAGCCTTTAAAGATCTTTTCACGCAGTTCCCGGTTATCTGCATATTGCAGGAACGGCATGACACTTGGATTTTGTAGGGTGAACAGCCAACTATTCATCAATCCGGCAGCTTTCGCCGCTTCCGCCGCATTGGCAATAAGATTTTCCGGCAGGCCGGAAAGATCTTCTTCTTTTTCAATAATCAATTGGAAATCATTGGTTTCTTTCAACATATTCTGTCCGAAAGTAAGCTGCAACATCGCAATGTCACTGTTTAACTCACGAAGTTTAGCCTGGTCTTCTTCACTCAGGTTAGCACCCCCGCGAACAAACCGTTTATAGGTTTCTTCCAATAGTTTCGTTTGTTCTTTATCCAGATGCATCTCTTTCTGATTCTGGTAAACAGCTTTTACCCGTTCAAACAGTTGAGGGTTCAGGTTAATATCATCCTGGTGTCTGGACAGTAAAGGAGATAACTCACGACTCAGCGCCTGCATCTCGTCACTGGTATTCGCACCATTCTGTCCCCCAAAAACGATACTTACTTTTCTGAGCAGTGCCCCACTCTGATCCAGGGCTGCAATGGTATTGGTGAAATCCGGATCCGTCGGATTCGTAGCGATCGCTTCCACTTCTTTTGCCTGCTGTTCCATACCCTGCAGAAAAGCCGGTCTGTAATGCTCTATCTGAATCTCTTCAAAAGGAGGAACGCCAAAAGGGGTTGTATATTCCGAAAGGAACGGATTATCATTTTGAACGCCTGCTGTGTTTTTATCAGCCGGAGTTCCGCATGAATTAAATAAAACTGCCATACCTGCAGCAAGAACCATTTTTTTCATTTTGGGGGTTTACTGTTTTATATTAAACTTATAAAATACAATTTACGGTGATATTTTATATTTTCTATAGACAAAGATATAGAAAAATTATCTTATTTTGGTGAATAAACAAATAGAAGGACTATGAAAATGAATAAAATAAACAGGTTACTTCATACGCAATACCCTATCATACAGGGTGGAATGGTGTGGTGCAGTGGTTGGCGGCTGGCTTCTGCTGTGAGTGAGGCTGGCGGGCTGGGGTTGTTAGGAGCCGGATCTATGTATCCGGACATTCTCCGGGAGCACATCCGTAAATGTAAAAAAGCCACCGGGAAACCCTTTGGAGTCAATGTTCCCCTCATGTATCCGGACATCCAACAGATTATGGAAATACTTGTGGAAGAGAAGGTTCCGGTTGTTTTTACATCGGCGGGCAATCCTAAAACCTGGACCGGGTTTCTGAAAGAACACGGTGTCACAGTAGGTCATGTGGTTAGCAGTACCAAATTTGCACTTAAATGTGAGGAAGCCGGGGTAGACCTGATTGTGGCCGAAGGGTTTGAAGCCGGTGGACATAACGGACGGGAAGAAACGACTACGATGTGCCTGATCCCCTCCATACGCCAGGTAACCTCTTTGCCTTTGTTAGCAGCCGGGGGTATCGCTACCGGACGGAGTATGCTCGCAGCGATGGCTTTAGGTGCGGATGGTGTACAGATGGGTACCCGGTTTGCTTTGACAGAAGAAAGTTCTGCTCATGAGAACTTCAAAAAGATATGCTTGTCCTTAGAGGAAGGAGAAACAAAACTTCTCCTGAAAAAGCTGTCGCCCACCCGCCTCATCACCCGGAGTGAATTCACAAAAGCAGTGGAAGAAGCAGAGGCCAGAGGTGCTTCTTCTGAAGAGTTGAGAATTCTCTTAGGAAGGGGCCGTGCTAAAAAAAAGGATGTTTGAAGGTAACTTAGAGGAGGGTGAATTAGAAATCGGACAGGTTGCTTCTCAATGCCGGAAGCTTCAATCTGCCCGGGAAGTCATACATGAAATTATCACTGAATACAACCTGTTGCTTTCCGAAGGGTTCCATTCTTTCTGATATATCCACGGGATCATAAGGGATTTAAACGTATCTTTGCAGCGTTTAATCACTCAAATCTTTATTCTTAATGAAACAGGTAAAAACAGCTCTTTTTGATTTTGATGGTGTAATTGTGGATACGGAGCCTATTTACGATCTATTCTGAAACGAAGCCGGAGAACGTTATGAAACAGGGATCGAGAACTTTGCAGATGAGATTAAAGGTACTACGATGCCGGATCTGATGAAGAAATATTTTTCTGACCGTCCTGCAGATTTTCAGGAAATGGTACTCCGTGAGGCCAATGCCTATGAGAGTACGATGCCTCTGCCCCCGATGCCGGGGTCTATTGAATTCCTCCGGATGTTAAAAGCGAATGGGGTTCAAATGGGACTGGTGACCAGTTCTGATAATAATAAAGTAAGCAGAGCTTTTAAGGAATTGGATTTAGACGGAATCTTTGACACAATCGTGACAGCTGACCGGATCACTAAGGGGAAACCGGATCCGATGTGTTATTTACTCGCCGCTTCTGATTTGAACGTTTCTCCGGAAAATTGCTTAGTATTTGAAGATTCTTTTGCCGGTATACAATCCGGAACGGATGCCGGTATGCGCGTTATTGGCCTATCGACCACGAATGCTCCGGAAGCATTACAAGATTTAGTTTACACCGTAATCCCTAACTTCGAAAACCTAACCTACGAAGACTACTTACAGTGGTAAAGGAGTTCCCTGCAAAAACATAAGGCTGTTAAAGTTTCTACCGGTCGAAAAGAATTTAACAGCCTTTTCCGAAACGGACTCCATAGGGTGATTATTCCACTCTTTATCTTTTAACTTTTTTTGCTTACTGTTTCCTGTTTATTCCTTTCTCCTACGCAATAGTTATGGTACTTAGGACAGTTACCCATATTTCTTATTGTATTATAAACAATATGAAATTCATTATATAACAGACTATCAATCAGGAAAGAGAGTAAAAAGATGAAAAATTTATCTATATTTGGTTAGTAAGAATCACTAATCAAATACGAAAAATATCATGAAAAGACGTGACTTTTTAACAAACACAGCTCTGATTGGCGCAGGTATACCTTTAGGTATGGCTCCTGTAGGTTTGAGTTCATGCAGTGAAAAAAATTCTTCTTCCGGAACCAGTGGGAAAACGTATTCTAATGATGAATTAGGGATGTACTCCTTTGTGGATATTGCGCCGGACGGAAAACCTCTGAAAGCCGCTTTAGTGGGTTGTGGAGACCGGGGAACCGGAGCTGCCACCCAATTCCTGAAAGCCGGACCGAATGTTTCCGTTATTGCTTTAGTGGATGTGTTCCCGGACCGGCTGGCCACCTGTCGTGAATTGTTAAGGGACCAATTCAACAATCCGGTAGAGGATGCCCATTGCTATATAGGTTTTGATGCTTATAAAAAGGTGATGGAGATGAACGATGTCGATGTGGTTCTACTCTGCACTCCTACCCACTTCCGTCCGGAACAATTCAAAGCTGCTGTGGAAGCCGGAAAACATATTTTTATGGAAAAGCCCTGTGCGGTTGACCCGACAGGTATCCGGACAGTGATCGCTTCTGCCAAAATAGCTTCGACCAAAGGGTTGACTGTGATTACCGGTAATCAGCGCAGACATCGCCGGGATTACTGGGAAGCATTTGTACAGGTGAAAAATGGAATTATCGGTGAGGTAGTTTCTTCAACTGCTCACTGGAACCAGGGTGCCTGGTGGAATAAACGCAAACGCCCGGAATGGAGTGATATGGAATATTGTATCCGTAACTGGTTCAATATTCTGTGGTTAAGCGGTGACCACCTCTTAGACCAAACGATCCACAACATAGATATTGCTACCTGGTTTATGGGAGAACGTCCGGCGAAAGCGGTAGGTTTCGGGGGACGTGCACAACGCCTGACAGGAGATATTTATGACTTTTTCAGCGTGGATTATTCGTATGCGGACAATAAACGGATGCTGGCAACCGCCCGGCAGATTGATGGTTGTGACGGGAATGTTTCCGAGCAGGTCTATGGTGCGAAGGGAGTTGCGTTATTAAATGACCGGAATGATATTAGTATTGTTGACTACAATGGAAATGTACTCTGGAAATATGATTACGCCAGTAAACCGGTTAAAAATCCATATGATCAGGAACATATCCATTTGGTAGAGTCTATCCGGCTCAATAAAAAGATCAACCAGGCAGAAGATCTGGCCTATTCCACCCAGGTTGCTATCTTAGGTCGTGAAGCCGCCTATACAGGCAAACCGATCACCTGGGATGAGATTATGGCATCCAATCTACGCTACGGACCGGAAACCTATGAAATGGGCCCTCTTCCTTTCTACAAAGAAGGCGAAGCCCCCAAACCCGGCAAAGCTCCGGATGCCAGTCCTATGTAATGTAATAACGGCTCAAAATTAACAGTACATATCCCGGCAGGGGTATAATGCGATTTGTATATTGGCCTTAGCCAATAACCCTGGGTTTGGATATAAACCCAGTTCTGTCCGAATAAATCTTAAAGTCCTGAAAGGACGGCATATATTAGCCTGGGACGCAAGTCCCAGGTCCCAGGTATCTAATAAATGGAGTGCTGTAAGTACGCCACAAAAACAGCTTCTGGTTTCGCCGGGAAGGTGACGTGCTTACAGCACTCAATATGTATTTGTCTCCATACCTGGGACTTGCGTCCCAGGCTAATATATGCCGTCCTTTCAGGACTTAAGAATCCATGTCATCTTTGTGCTGATTGCTCCTTTGTAACAGAATTGTAATATATATTTCATTCTGCCGAAATAAGGATGGTGTTTCTTTGTGGGAAATAATTAAATTTGTAATTCATTAATCATTAAAGATATGGCTACAGTTCCGCGTATTCTGGTTGTTGAGGATGAAGAAGATCTGTGTGAGATCCTTAAATTTAATCTGGAAATGGAAGGGTATGAGGTGGATACTGCCAACAGTGCAGAGGAAGCGCTCAAAATGGATCTGACTGTTTACCAGCTTCTGATGCTGGATGTAATGATGGGTGAGATGTCCGGATTTAAAATGGCAAGCCTTATAAAAAAAGGATCCTGAACTGGCTCAGATCCCGATTATCTTTCTTACGGCAAAGGATACGGAGAATGATATGCTGACCGGTTTTAACCTGGGAGCGGATGATTATATTTCCAAACCTTTTTCCATCCGTCAGGTAGCAGCCCGGGTAAAAGCGGTCCTGAGAAGGACGTCTGGGAGTAAAGAAACTTCAGAAAATGAGATCCTGGTCTACGAAACCCTGCAAATGGATATTAAACGGATCAAAGCGACTGTGAATGATCAGGAGGTTCCGCTTACCAAGAAAGAATTTGAGATATTGAAATTACTTCTGGAAAACAGAGGGAATGTCTTTTCGCGGGAAGAGATCCTGGGCCGCATCTGGAAAGATGAAGTATATGTGTTAGACCGGACGATTGACGTCAACATTACCCGTTTACGAAAAAAAATAGGTCCTTACGGCAAAAATATTGTGACCCGGTTAGGGTTTGGTTATTGTTTCGAATGCTAATTCACCGTTTATATGGTTATAAAAGAAACTGGAGGGAAAAACAGAATACCGTTTAATCAACGGTTATTTTTCTCTGTATTTACGATTTTCCTCGGTTTTGTCGTGTGCTTCTTCCTTTTTCAGTATCACCGGGAACGGGAGATCGCGCAGGAAAAACTAAATATCGTTTTAAGCAATTATAATTTTCAACTCTACCGCTACAGCCAGCATGCGGAAATGCTACAGGATGTAGTGGATAGTTTCATACAGGATATTCCACAGAAAGAACTACGGGTAACGATTATTGATCCCTCCGGGAAAGTATTGTTCGATAATAGTGGTACAGATGAGTATGACAATCACAATGACCGGACAGAAGTGCAGAAAGCCCGGATGTTCAATGAAGGCTATGCGATCCGTACCTCCTCTTCCACCGGACAACGATACTTTTATTCCGCCAGTAATATTGGTGGATATATCTACCGGACTGCCCTGCCCTATGATCCGAATGTAAAAAAACTGTTGTCGATCGATAAAGGGTTCATTTATTTCATTGTCGTCATGACCCTGATTTTCTTTTTTGTGTTCTCCCATTTTACGTTCAGTATCGGAAAAACCATTTCCAAACTCCGGGATTTTGCATTCAATGTGGACCAGGGAGTTATTCCGGAAGTGGAATACACCTTTTCCGATGATGAGTTAGGGGATATTTCCCAAAATATTGTCACGCTCTACCATCGCCAACAAAAAGCGAAGAATGAGTTATCGATGGAGCGGGAAAAGTTAGTAAAGCATTTCCAGTACTCCAAAGAGGGATTTGCGATGTTCAGTGCAACCGGAAAAGAGATTTTATCCAATATTTTGTTTATCCAATCCGTCAATATTATCTCGGATACCCGTATTCATCAGGCAGAAGAGGCGGTAGAGGTTCCCGAACTGGAAACCATACGTAAGTTTATCAATAAAAATATAAACAACCAGAACCGGAAGAAAAAAGTACTGCGTGAATCCCTCACTTTAGATAAAGATGGAAAGATATTCCAGATTGAATGCCTGTTGTTCCAGGATAACAGTTATGAGATCTCGATCAATGATATTTCCCGTCAGGAAGAAGAGGCCCGGATGAAACGGCAACTGACCCAGAATATCGCTCACGAATTGAAAACACCGGTAAGTAGTATACAGGGATATCTGGAGACCATCCTTTCCAACCCGGATCTGCCGGCTGAAAAAAGGGACTTTTTTCTGGAACGTTGCTTCTCCCAAAGTTCCCGCCTGACCCATCTGCTCCGGGACATTTCGGTTCTGAACAGGCTGGATGAGGCATCCAATATGTTCGATCTTGCGGATATCCAGATTCCGAATCTGATCAAAGAGATAGAAAAGGAAAGTGCAAAAAAATGGAAGAAAAAGGAATTACTTCAGAAGTGATCCTTCCCGGTAATCCCGTGATCCATGGGAATTATTCTCTGTTGTATTCTATTTTCCAGAACCTGTATGACAATGCGATTGCCTATGCAGGAGAAAATATTCATATTACACTAAATTGCTACAAAGAAGATCCATCGTTCTACTATTTCAGTTTCTCTGACACCGGGGTTGGTATTCCGGAAGACCATATCAACCGCATTTTTGAACGTTTCTACCGCCTGGATAAAGGAAGAAGCCGGAAAATCGGTGGTACGGGTTTAGGCCTCTCTATTGTTAAGAACGGAGTTAATTTCCACCGGGGACAGATCTCTGCCAAAAGCACACCCGGAAAAGGACTTACTTTCTTCTTTACTTTGAAAAAGAAAGTGTAAGACTTTCATTGAGGATATAAGCACACGGATGACCCAGATAAGACAGACTTACAAAGAGATTAAATTTCCCTGTTGAATCAACCGTTGGTGAACCAGTCTTTGAATTCGGAGACGCGGGCTTTACTCACTAAAATCTTTTCCGGTGTGGGGTGTTTCAGATTGATGGAGAGACGGCTGTTGAACCACAGGTCCACATCCCGGATGGCTTTGCGGGAGATCAAATACTGGCGGTTGACCCGGAAGAAGTGTTGGGGATTCAGACAATCATTTAATTCGTCTAAGGTCTGGCTGAAAATAAATATCTGATCCTGCCGGGTTACTGCTTTTACAACGCCGTCTTCTATATGGAAAAAGTGGATTTCCTCGACGGCCACGGGTAACAACTTATCTCCTTTTACCGGAATCAGAAAATGAGTTTTATAGTTTTCTTCTTTTCGAAGAGCTTTCAACAGAGGCAGATAGTCCGGCTCTTTCACCGAAGTAGTCTGCGTCAGACAGGAGAGCTTCTCCAGCGCTTTTTTAATATCACTCTGCGCGATAGGTTTCATCAGATAGTCTACACTATTTACTTTAAATGCTTTCAGGGCGTATTCATCATACGCAGTGGTAAAGATCACCGGACAGGAGATCTGTATATGTTCAAATATCTCAAAAGCAGAACCATCCGCCAGATGGATATCCATAAATACCAGCTCCGGCGGAGTATGGAGAGAAAACCATTCCAACGTTTCGGCAATACTATCCAATACAGCAACCACCTCGATTTCCGGGGCAACCTCCGACAGGAGTGCATTCAGATTCCGGACGGCGGCTTTTTCATCTTCTATAATCAGTGTTTTCATATTACATCAACGGTATGGTAACAGAAAAAAGGTTTTTCTCTTTTTGCACAGTGATCTCTTTTCTGAATAAAAGCTGATAACGTTTATTCAGGTTTGCCAGTCCTATCCCGGTACCGACATAGGGAGACCGTTTGGGTTGGATCTTATTTATAACAGTAAGTTTTCCCTCCTCGGCCATCACTTCTATGGTGAGTGGTTTCCGGTTACTGATCTCGTTGTGCTTCACGGCGTTTTCTATGAGCATCTGAACAGACATCGGAGGAATAGAACATTCTTCCATTTTTTTATCGATCCGGATATTAAACACCAGATTTTCTTCGTAACGCATTTTCAGAAGAAACAAATAGGCTTCTACAAATTCCATTTCCTCTTTCAGGGTAACACTCTTATTTTCATTTTCCTGTAAGGTATACCGCAGCACAGAAGAAAGTTCCTGCAAATAATCCTGCGCTTTGCCAGGTGCTTCCCGGATCAGGGAACGCAACGTATTCAGCGAATTAAACAACATGTGGGGGTTTAGCTGGTTTTTCAGGGCTTCATACTGATTCAGCAAATTCTCTGCCCGCAGTTCCTGATTCTCCAACTGAACCTGCTGGCTGTTACGGATCAGGTAAAAGATGTAACTGCTTCCTACGACGATCAGCGTAATAATAAAATCCCGCAGGGGATGGAGATAATAGTGGATCAAAGCGTCTACAGCCGGAATGTCTCCGATCCGGTGAATGAAAACCAGCCCGTTTCCCAATAAACTGCTGACCATCCAGGTAAGGATAAAAGAGCTGATGATCTTTTGCCATGTCATCCGGGTAGAAGGCCGGTTGAAACCAAACACATACATATTGAGAGTGAACAGGATCACTAAAGAAAAGAAAGCGTAGATCATCTCACTGGCCACATCCATCGGCGTCATGCCGGGAAACAGATCCACCGGATCATCATCTACTAAGGAGATCAATTCCGGGAAGTGCATCAGAACCGCCACCACCGCAGAGATAATAACCAGTAGAATAAGATATTTGTCTTTTATCTTTAATGCCATACAACAAAGATAGGGCTTATTTCTTTTCAATCTGTGCCGTCACATACATTCCGGGACGAAATCGTGGGTGAGTTCCTTCCACTTTAGCATATACATCCAGCGAACGACTCACCCCATCCACCTCCTGCCCTACGGAAATCACATGGGCCCGGAAATGGTTATCTTCCATTCCATTCACTGTAAAACTTAAAATGCTTCCTGTAGAAAAATTATCCAGATCTTTTTCATATGCGATCAACCGGAGCATCGCTTCTCCTTTATCGATAATGTCACACATGGATTCACCGGCATTGACATATTTCCCCAGATTCATTTTAGTACCGGTCATATAACCACTGATCGGTGCTTTTACTTCCAGATAAGGTTGGATTCCATCGCTTATTAGTTGCTCCGGTACGATCCCTAATATTTTTAACTGAGCCGCGGCCGCTTCTTTCCGGCTTTTCATAGAAAGGTATTCCGCTTTACTCTCCTGAAAACGTTTTTTAGAAGCAGCTTCCTGACGGCTAAGGATCTCCTGGCGTTTATATTCTGCTTCCAGATACTCCTCTTGTGCGGTTGCTTCGAGGTAAGTCTGTTGCAACTGGATGAATTCCGGATTTTCCAGATACAGGATCACGGTTCCTTTTTTTTCACATATTCACCGGGTAAAAGGGAAATATTATGTATAATCCCTCCCATGATTAAGAAACGGAGGCATGCCGCTGAGGAGGAACCATAATCGTACCATTCAGATAGGTCTGGTTTTGTAACGCTTCTATCATGGCTGCATCCTTTGTCTCATCCACCTGTTCCTCGTCCGCGGGAAAGACGGTTTGTGTCTGAGCCAGTGTAGTGGAAATTTCTTTTTCGGTCTGCTCAGTCTGGCAACTGATCAGGAGCAGGATCGCTACGGGTAAAAATATATATTTCATCATGTGTCTGTTATTTTATCTTGATTCTGTATATAATTCCAGTTCCAGTACAGCTATATTATATTGGTAAACCGCTTCAATATATCCGAGACGGATATCCCGTGCCGTTGTAAAGCTCTGCACAAACTGTAGGATATCGGTATCGCTTTCATAGAATTGAAGAGTTGCGCTCTCCATCAACGCATCTGCTTCCGGCAAAGCCCCCGTGGTGTAGTAGCGGATCGTTTCCGCATGTTGTCTTAGTTGTGCCTGCAACTCTCCTACTTTATTAGCTAACTCCCGGCCATTCGCCTCCACCTCTATCTGAGCGATATAATAATCATATTTTGCCTGTTTGATACGGCTTCGCTGCGGGGCAAAGATCAATGGGAAAGAGAAACCTACCATCCAGGAATTGAGTCCGGTCAGGGGTGCGATTTTCTGGCGGCTATAGCCTAAGGATATCTCCGGGAAAAATTTACTTCTTTCTATGTTTACCAGCACGCTCTTTTCATTGGCCTGGCTTTGAAAATAATTGAGATGGCTTTCAGAGGGAAGATGAGAAGAGTAGTCAGCCGGGAAAATCGTTAAAGCCGTATCCGCCGGAACTAACAATTCATCGGAATAACAGGCCCAGGCCAGTCGGCGGGAAGAAATACGAAGTTCCTCTTCTGTCCGGATCAACCGGGTCGTGATATCCGCCGCTAAAGCGGTTGCCATATTTCTTTCTAATAATGTAATATCGCCCTGCTCATATCTTAATTGTCCGGCCTGTTGCAATTTCCGGGCCATTTCATTTTGCTGACGATAGAGTTGTAGCTGATGAACGGTATAAATATAATTGGCCCAGCTTCTTCTGACTTCCGCAATGATCTCTTTCTCCACCATCCGGCGGTAATATTCTCCGGTAGCCACCTGGCGGGAAATCAATGCGTTCTTATAAAAAGGAGTGAGCAAAGAACCTAATGATTGATTTATATTCCATTCATTATCATCTTTGACTTCACTGTTCAATTGCCCCCAGGAATAGGAAAAGTCCGTGGATGGAATGCCCCATACTTCGCCCCGGGAGACACGGGTACGTTCAATAGAAGCAGTGGCTGTTTTCAAACGGGGGTGATTTGCCAGTGCCAGTTCTATGGCCTGCTCCATCGTAACGGCCTGTTGGGCATTCACGGTAGCCCCTACCCCTGCCAGTAGAATGATGACTAACGTTTTAGAACGGGAAATAACACGTTTCCAGGCATAACTACTATTCACCAGCCGGTAAAAGATGGGAATAATGATCAGGGTCAGGATAGTAGAAACCAACAGTCCTCCGATCACGACTGTTGCTAATGGTCGCTGTACTTCCGCGCCGGCTGATGTTGCAATCGCCATGGGGACAAAGCCTAAAGAAGCAACCAGTCCGGTCAGGAACACAGGACGTAACAGATGGGGACAGCCTTTCGCTATAATCCGGTTTGTTGTCATACGATATGTATTTCGGTTACGCAATTCGTTAAAATGATTGATCATCAGTATACCGTTCAGAACGGCCACTCCAAACAGAGCGATAAATCCGACTCCTGCGGAGATACTAAAAGGTAATCCCCGTAACCATAAGGCAAGAATCCCTCCGATCAGTGACAAAGGAACGGTTAAAAAGACAACCAATGTATAAGTAACACTTTTGAAAGCAAAAAAGAGGATCAGGAGGATCAATAAAAGTGCAACCGGTATGACCACCGTCAATGTGTCAATTGCATTTTGCAGATTTTCAAATTGTCCGCCATATTCAAAATAGTATCCCGGTTTCAGTTGAATATTCTTTTCCAGGGTAGTCTGTATCTGAGATACCACTTGTTGAATATCCCCTTCCCGGACATTTACACCAATCACGATCCGCCGTTTGGTTTCATCCCTGTTAATCTGTAAAGGGCCAATTACTAAATCAATAGTTGCCACTTCGCTTACCGGAATCTGTACTCCTTCACCCGTACGGACAAATAATTTATCTAAGTTCAGCTCCGGTACTTTACGATTATCCAGACGGACTACGAGGTCGAAACGGCGTTCATTCTCAAATACCACTCCGGCCACCTCTCCGGCATAGGCAGTACGGATGATCGTATTCAGTTCATCTATATTCATCCCATAACGGGCCACTTTAGCCCGGTCATATTTTACAACTAACTGGGGAAGTCCCATCGCCTGTTCAACCAGGACATCGGCTGCTCCCGGCACCTGTTCCACAAACGCGGCTGCCTCTTTCGCCTTCTCATAGAGTTCTTCCATGTCTTCCCCATAGAGTTTAATGGCAATATCTGCTTTCGCTCCCGTCATTAACTCATTGAACCGCAACTGGATCGGTTGACTGAAATTAAACTCCGCCTCTTCTTCGAGATGGGCTAAAGCAGCCTTCATCTTATCGACCATTTCAGCACGGGTCTTTGCAGATGTCCATTCGCTGAACGGTTTCATAATGATCATTATATCTCCATCTTCCACAGCCATCGGATCTGTCGGGACTTCTGCGGTACCGATCTTTGCGACTACATGACGGATCTCCGGAAAATTTTCCATCAGGATCTGCTCCACTTCGTTGGAGAGTTCAATGCTACGGCTTAATGAACTTCCGGCAGGCAGAGTCATCTGCATGGCAAAATCTCCTTCATCAAGCGTGGGAATAAATTCAGCCCCTAAACGGGTGAATAAGAGCAGAGATCCCCCCAATGCCGTAAATGCAGTCAGGATGGTGATCCAGGTATACCGGATACTTACCGTTAAAAGCTGCTTATAGAGAGTATTGAGCTTATCAAAAAAAACGATCGGCCAGTGTTTGCTTCGCGGAGATCGTCCGGTTCAGGAAAAGAGAGGCCATCATCGGGACATAGGTCAGAGAAAGGATCAGTGCTCCGATAATACAGAAAACTAATGTCTGTGCCATTGGAGTGAAATACTTTCCTTCTATCCCTGTCAACGTGAGGATCGGAAAAAACACGATCAGAATGATCAGTACAGCAAAGGTAGCACTCCGGACCACCCGGCTGGTCCCCTCTTCCACCTCTTTGTCCATCTCTTCCCGGGTCAGCGTTTTTCCTGCCAGGCGCTTGGTATATACATGTGCCAGTATACCCTCTATGATCACAATCGAACCATCCACCACAATCCCGAAATCGATTGCTCCTAAACTCATCAGATTGGCAGAAACATGAAACCAGCGCATCAGGATAAACCCGAACAGCATAGACAGGGGAATCACAGAAGCCACGATCAGGCCGGCCCGGATATTTCCCAAAAAGAGAATGAGGACTACAAAAACGATCAGTGCCCCTTCGATCAGGTTTTTGATCACTGTGGAGATGTTGCGGGTCACCAGTTCGGAACGGTTCAGATAAGGTTCTATGGAAACTCCTTCCGGCAGCAGCTTCTGGACTCTTTCCACCCGTGCCTCGATCTCCCGGGTCACCACATTGGCATTGGCTCCTTTCAACATCATCGCAATACCACCGACACATTCACCCTGTCCGTCCATAGTCATCGCTCCGAAACGTTTGGGTGCTCCCAGACGTACCGTCCCAATCTCATCAATGTGTGCCGGAATACCTCCCCGGTTGGCGATCACGATCTGTTCGATATCATTCAAATCATTAATCATTCCTTCGGAACGGATATAATAGGCACGGTTTACTTTTTCAATATAACTTCCACCCGTATTCTGATTATTATTCTTCAACGCCTCAAACACATCTCCGATCGTCAGATCCACGGCATATAAAGCGTCCGGATTCACAGCCACCTCATACTGTTTCATATATCCTCCGAAACTATTGATTTCCACTATTCCCGGAATACCGGATAACTGGCGTTTCACAATCCAGTCCTGTATGGTCCGTAACTCCATGGCATCATACCGGTCTTCATATCCGGGAGCGACTTTCAGCACATATTGATAGATCTCCCCTAATCCGGTAGTAATAGGCATCAGCTCCGGAACACCCAGTTCTGAGGGGATTTCTCCGGCAACTGTTTGTATCTGTTCATTGATCAACTGACGGGCTTCCAACGTGGGCACACTCTCTTTAAAAACAACCGTTACTAATGATAACCCAAAACGGGACACAGAACGGATCTCTTCCACGTTCATAATATTACTCATGGCAATTTCTATCGGGAAAGTGATCAACTATTCCACTTCCTGAGGCGCCAGTGTGGGAGAGATCGTCACGATCTGAACCTGGTTATTGGTTATATCCGGAACGGCATCTACGGGAAGGGTCATCATAGAATAAAGTCCTGTAGCTAAAAGGAATAAGGTAAACAGGCCGACAAACAGCTTGTTGTGAATAGAAAAACGAACAATCGAGTTAAACATTGCCTGGTAATTTTTGAATTCACCGGCAAAAATAGGATTCACCCGGGTATCCTGTAAGGGAAAAAAACTGAAGTGACCAATTAGGGGGTTGAAGTATCTTAAATAAAGTTTAAACTAATTATCAGAAACAAACAGTTTATTGAGTAATCCGTCTTGGTAGCAGGAATAATAAGTTTTTATGGAAGGGAATTTATAATCCGTGTTGGCCGGAAGATTTTTAACAGGCCGTAGGCCTTGCTTAACTCAGCCCCGGGTGTTACCCAGTCCTGTTCGGAAGAATTAGTTGTATGTGATCTTTGTCTCTTGAGTCCTGAAAGGACGGCCCATAGTAGCCTGGGACGCAAGTCCCAGGTAGAGAAACACCCACCCGAGGGTGTGCTGTAGGTACACCCCATCTTATGGAAACAATCGGTTTGTATATGCAGTGTCGTACTCACAGCACTCCATTGCCTGCTGATACCTGACCTGGGACTTGCATCCCAGGCTACTATGTGCCGTCCCTGCGGGACTTAAGAGATAAAGATCAACCTTCGCCAATCACCTTTTGCCAATCACCTTTTGCCAATCACACTTCGAAAAATCTTCCGAACATGACTGGGTGTTACCTGAGACTGATTTGAATATGCCCCATACAGGGCAATTAAATCTTCCGGCCAACACGGATTTGGAATTTCCTTTTCACATATGGAAGTAGGCACGGAATTGGAATTCCGCGCCGGCAGAAGGGGAACAACACATGGGGCTGATTTTATTTCTTTTGGAGACGGTAGTGGTCCGCCAGCTCTCCGGTGATCTCCTGACGGTCATTATCTAATTTCAGGAGTGCGTTTTCTTCTATTTTATAATATTGATTCTCTCCGTTGGAACGTAGAGTCAGGATTTCTCCGGCAACACTATAGGTACCATGTTCCTCAAATCCGTTGACCTCCTCTTTTCCCTGGTAAATAGAACGTAAAATATAGGGGTTATCATCATAGAGAGAAAGTTCCGTATCGATTCCTTCTCCACTGGCAGAAGGAAGTATTCCTTCATATATTCCATTATAGTCCCGTAAGTTGTAAGAATTTTCAAATTCTTCTGCTTCCTGCCGGGTTTCATTATTACTACTGGCAGGATATCCGGTCATCATAGGGGAACTATCCATAGAAGGATCGGGTTTCCGGTTGGGATTACAGGATGTGATCAGGAAAACAGCTATCCCTGCTGCTATCAGATAAGATTTCATATGCTCTGTTTTTAATTAGACTTTTTATTCCTCATAAAAACGAAACAGAAACCAAATTGTTCACCAGAAAGAGCATATCCTTTCCGGATATGTTTATATACCGGATTATTTACCGGTCATGATATCCAATACCATTTTGTCTGTGGTTTCCATCCCTTTGGAACCAATACGGGTCAAATTGGCAATCGTCTTATCTACGTCTTCGTCAATGATCCCTTCCATAGCTGTAACCACTTTATCCTCCATAGCCATCATGGCGGATAACATGGCGGTCGAAACCCCACTGGAGACTTTCAGTGCACAACTGGGCTTGGCTCCGTCACAGATCATTCCGGTAATGTTACCGATCATATTTTTAATGGCATAGGAAATCTGTATTCTGTCCCCACCCATCAGATAAGTAATTCCGGAACTGGCTCCTATTGCAGCCACGACACAACCACACAAGGCGGATAACCGTCCGAGGCTTTGTTTAATGTAGATCACCAGGAGATTACTCATGACTAATGTCCGTATCAACTGTTCTTCCGTAGCCCGGATATCTTCGGCAAAAGAGATAACCGGCAACGTGGCGGCGATTCCCTGGTTTCCACTGCCGGAATTACTCATCACAGGAATCATGGCTCCGTCCATACGGGCATCACAGGCAGCGGCCGTTACGGTCAACATCCGGGTAAAAACAGATTCACCCATATATTTCCGGCCATAGGTTCCGGAGATGGTCTTTCCTACCGAATGTCCATAGGAACCCGCTAAAGAAGAGCGTGCAGCCCCCCTGTTCAGCTCTGCTGTCTGGCAGATAAACCGGATCTCTTCCAACGGCATTTCCGTTGCAAAACGGTAGACCAGGTCATAGGAAAGTAACAGATCCTCTTCCGGACATACGCCGTCAGATTCCAGCACGGAAGAACGGATGTCTAATTCCACAGTTCCATTTTTCTCTATATAGACAAATTGGGTGTGCTGCTGCGCAAGGATCACTTTTACCCGGTCCGTCCCGGAAATACAGATCACTTCGATATATAATTTATGTACCTCTTCTTTTAAAGAAACAGAGATGGATTTTCCGTTAACAATCTCTTTGGCCTGTGCGACTATCTCCGGTGTCAACATTTTCAGGACTTCCAATCCATAGGAAGCGTCCGCAATCACCGTTCCCAGCGCAATAGCAATAGGAAGCCCGACCATTCCGGTTCCGGGGATGCCCACTCCCATAGCATTTTTCAATACGTTGGCACTGAGATACACTTCCGTTCTTTCCGGGACCTTTCCTAATGTTTCAACAGCTTTAGCGGTGGCAAGGGCAACGGCCGCAGGCTCTGTGCATCCGATAGCCGGAAGGATCTCCCGGTGGATAAGATGTAGAATCTGTGATTGGGTTATATTATCCATATGTACTCTGTTTTCGCGTAAAAAGACGAGGACAAAGGTAATCTTTTTTTGTACGTTTGCAGTTAAAATAATGATCATACATGTCTAAAGACAAACCTCAGCATCCTTTAACAGCGCTTCAGGAGCACTATGATCTGCTGAAAAAGGAGTATGAATTCGAAAAGGAATCCTATCAACAGCAGACAGAACAGGCTGGGATGTGGAAGAAAATACAACAAGGTGTTTGCTGGCATCCGGTGATGCAGAGTAAAAGCTATTATAATTCGTTAGACCAGTTGGTCGTTGAAATAGAAAGACGGGAAAACAGAGAAGTAGAACATACGTTTGAACATGGAAAGCCGGTGTGCTTTTTTACTACTGACAGTAGTGGGAAACTCCGCTTCCTTTCCTTTTCCGGTACGATCAGCTATGTGGAAGAGGACCGGATGGTAGTGGTTCTTCCCTCTCCGGCTGCACTAACAGAATTACAGCAGACAACGAATCCCGGGGTACAACTCTATTTCGATGAGACCAGTTATAAAACGATGTTTCATGGGCTGACTACTGCCCTACAGGCAAAGAATAACAGACTGGCCCATCTGCGGGACGTGTTATGCGGAAATGTGCCGGCAGGAATAAGGGATCTTTTTCCGGTCCGTTTTCCATGGTTGAATTCCTCTCAGGAATCCGCAGTAAACAATGTGCTCCGGTCCAAAGATGTATATATCGTACATGGTCCTCCCGGAACCGGGAAAACCACCACGTTAGTCGAAGCGATCTATGAAACACTTTACCGGGAAAACCAGGTCCTGGTCTGTGCCCAGAGTAATATTGCCGTAGACTGGATCTCTGAAAAATTAGTGGACCGGGGAGTACCTGTGCTACGGATCGGCAATCCGACCCGGGTCAATGACAAAATGCTTTCTTTTACCTATGAGAGGCTTTTCGAATCCCATCCGGCCTATCCGGAATTATGGGGTGTCCGGAAGGCGATCCGGGAAACTCAATCTTCCCTCCGCAGAAAAAGCCGGGAGGAGAAAGATACCATCCGGAACCGTTTATCCCGGCTACGATTCCGGGCTACGGAACTGGAAATTCAGATCGATGCAGACCTGTTCAGTGAGGCGCGGGTAATTGCCTGTACGCTGATCGGTTCTGCCAACCGGACCTTAATGAATCGCCACTTCACGACCCTTTTTATAGATGAAGCAGCCCAGGCATTGGAAGCAGCTTGCTGGGTAGCCATCGGGAAAGCGGATCGCGTCGTATTGGCCGGGGATCATCATCAGTTACCTCCTACGATCAAATGTTTTGAAGCAGCCAAAGGAGGATTAGATCAAACACTGATGCAGAAAATTGCCGTGCGCAAACCGGAAGTCGTTTCTCTTTTAAAGATCCAGTACAGAATGCATGCGGATATTATGCATTTTCCCTCCCGTTATTTTTACCAGGATCAGTTGATCGCTGCTCCGGAAGTAAAGGACCGGGGCATTCTGGCTTATGACACACCGGTTGTCTGGTTGGATACGGCCGGATGCCGGTATGAAGAGAGCCAACAATCAGAAAGTATGAGCCGGATAAATAAACAAGAGGCCCGGTTAACTGTTCTACAATTACAGGTATATCTGGAAAAGATAGGGAAAGAGCGGGTACTGGAAGAGAGCATCGATTTTGGCGTGATCTCTCCTTACAAAGCCCAGGTTCATTACATCCGGAGACTGATCCGGCAGGAGCCTTTTTTCAAACCTTACCGGAAACTGATCGCCGTCCATACGGTAGACGGGTTTCAGGGACAGGAACGGGATGTGATCCTGATCAGTCTGGTACGGGCCAACGAAGCCGGTCAGATCGGTTTCCTGAACGACCTGCGCCGGATGAATGTAGCCATGACAAGAGCAAAAATGAAATTAATTATGATCGGTGATAGTGAGACCCTGACTTCGCACAGATTTTACAAAGAGTTGTATCAATATGTTACGAAATATGGACGAATTATCCCTATTACCCAAAATTAGTTTTACATTTGTAATAGGAATGCGGTAGTCTGTGAACCGGAGAAATTAAAAGCACTTTTTAAATGATCCGGCCGGAGAAAAGTAGACTACTTCCCTATTTTAACGACTAAATTAAGAGAGCTATGAAGTACAAATTATTAGTCCTCGATGTAGATGGGACATTACTAAACGACGAAAAACAGATTACTCCCCATACCCTTGCCATATTAAAGAAAGTCCAGCAAATGGGTATTCATATTGTGCTGGCTTCCGGCAGGTCTACCCATGGAGTGTTCCCACTGGCTAAAGAACTGGAACTGGAAAAATACGGAGGGTATGTTCTTTCCTATAACGGAGGACAGATCTTTAATATGCAGACAGGCGAACTATTATTTGAGAAACGGATCGATCCGGTCATGTTCCCTTATCTTTATAAGAAGGCATTGAAAAATGATTTCCCGATCTTCACTTATCATAAAGACAGTATTATTACCAATAAGGCTGACAATCCACATATTCAGGCGGAAGCAGCTTTGAATAATATGCAGGTGGTAGAAGTGGAAAACTTTCCGGAAGCGATCACATTCTCACCCTGCAAATGTATCCTGGTCAGTGATGAGGAAGAGAAATTAGTCGGTTTGGAAAACCACTGGAAAAGACGGCTTAACGGTACGCTGGATGTGTTTCGTTCGGAAAATTTCTTCCTTGAAGTCGTACCGGAGTTCATTAATAAAGCGAATACGTTAGGTGTCTTGATGGAGAAGACCGGTGTGACTCCGGAAGAGATGATCGCTATCGGCGACGGTGTCTGCGATATCTCTATGATCCAGATGGCCGGTTTAGGGATAGCGATGGGAAATGCCGTGCTGGCTGTGAAAAGATGTACGGATTACGAAACAGCAACCAATAATGAAGATGGGGTGGCCAAAGCCGTAGAAAAGCATATCATTGCGAAAGTCACTCCCTCCAATATTCCTTTAGACCAGATCAATGCCCGTGCGAAACATGCATTAATGGGCAATCTGGGCATACAGTACACCTATGCATCGGAAGACCGGATCGAAGCCACGATGCCGGTGGATGTCCGTACCCGGCAGCCCTTCGGTATCCTGCATGGCGGAGCCACGCTGGCACTTGCTGAAACCATCGCTGGCCTGGGATCCATGATCCTGTGTCAACCGGATGAGATCATTGTCGGGATGCAGGTAAGCGGGAATCATGTCTCTTCTGCGTATGAAGGAGATACTGTGCGTGCCGTCGGAACCATTATCCATAAAGGAAGATCTTCACATGTCTGGAATGTGGATGTATTTACCTCCACCAACAAATTAGTCTCCTCTATCCGTGTTGTCAATAGTGTATTAAAGAAAAAATGACATCTGATCAACTCCGTATAGTAGATGAACTGATCAGGCATAATTGCAGTTTTGCTCTTTACCGGATCCCCGGTGAAACAGTCCCTCATTTCCTGATGCAAACTGCAGGAGATGCGGAATGTATTCATACGATTGAAGACCTGAATAATCAAACCGGTTTTGTTATAGCCCCTTTCGAGATATCTGAAAGGTGCCCTATTATTATTATACGTCCGGACTGCTGGGAACTTCCTAACCAACCAGTATCCTTCTCTTCCGCTCTCATTCCGGAAGAGGCGTGTGGTCCTGCCGGTACAGAGAAGACGGACTATGAACGGATCTTTTCTTTATTCCTTTTTCCTTTAAAAAATAAAGAGCTGGATAAATTAGTCCTTTCCCGGCATATCACCTTAGCACGGAAAACGGATTTTTCACCGGCTAAAGCATTTTCCATGGCCTGTGAACGATATATCCGTTCGTATGTCTACCTCTGCCATACTCCACAGACCGGAACCTGGTTAGGAAGTACACCGGAGATCCTTCTTTCCGGTGAGGGGCCAGACTGGCATACAGTAGCACTGGCGGGAACCCAGCCTTTGCTACAGGGAGAACTGCCTACGGACTGGGATGAGAAGAACCGGGAGGAACAACAGTTAGTGGCTCGTTATATCCAAGAAAAACTACTCTCTTTTGGGATTCATCCGGCGGAGGAAGGACCTTATACGGTTCGTGCCGGAGAATTGGCCCATCTGAAAACAGATTTTCGGTTCTCTTTACCGGACAACTCCCATTTAGGAAATTTGCTGGAATTGCTCCATCCGACTCCTGCGATCTGCGGACTTCCGAAAGAAAAGGCTTTTAAATTCATCCTTCAAAATGAAGGACATGAGAGAAAATATTATTCCGGCTTTATCGGCTGGATGGATCCGGCCGGTAAAAGTGACCTGTATGTGAATCTGAGGTGTATGCAATTAAGAAAAGAAACGCTTACTTTGTATGCGGGTAGTGGCCTGCTCTCCTCCTCCACTTTGGAAGAAGAGTGGAAAGAGACCGCGGATAAACTACAAACGATGTTAGCAATCACCCGTTAAATGATGTACTCGGACAAAAATAATGTACTGCAATTAGTAGCCCTGTTAAAAGCTCATGGAGTCAAACAGGTGGTCTTATCGCCCGGTTCCCGCAATTCTCCGGTCGTTCATTCGCTGGTGGCGGATGCATTCTTTTCCTGTTATACGGTCGTTGATGAACGGAGTGCCGGTTTTTTTTGCGATTGGGATCATTCAACATACGCAACAGCCAGTGGCCGTTTGCTGTACGTCCGGAACTGCGGTGCTGAATCTCGACTCAGCCGTTGCTGAAGCATTTTACCAACAACTTCCTCTATTAGTGATTACTGCGGACAGGCCGGCTTCATGGATCGGGCAGATGGATGGACAAACCCTGCCTCAGCCGGGCATATTTAATACACTGGTTAAAAAGTCTGTTCAGTTACCGGAACCCGTTACCGCTGAGGAAGAGTGGTATTGTAACCGGTTGATCAACGAAGCGATGCTGGCATTAACCCATGCCGGAAGTCCGGGACCGGTACAGATCAACGTTCCTCTTTCCGAACCGTTATTCCGGTATACGACCCGGGAACTTCCGGAAGTAAAAAAGATCCGGTATCCCTCCCCGGTCAGAACAATCAGTGGCACAGATCTGAAGATATACAGCGAAAAGTTGAACCATAGTACCCGTTGTATGCTGATGATCGGTCAGATGTTACCAGACAGGGAATTACAAAAAACAATAGACCGTTTTGTGGAACAATATCCCTGTGTGGTGATTGCGGAACACCTGGCCAATATACAATCTTCCTCCCTTATCGGGAATTTTGATAGTTTATTATATACCCTATCTCCGGATGACCACTCCGCTTATACACCGGATCTGTTGATTACCCTGGGTGGACATATCGTATCCAAACGGATCCGGCAGTTCCTACGGAATAGTAAACCGGCCACTCATTGGCATATCACCTCCTGCACAGGTGAAATAGTAGATACTTACCAGTCTGTTACAGATGTTATTGAAACAGACCCGGTACTCTTTCTGCAACAACTGAACAGCCTGGACCGGCCGGTCCGGACAAAAGACAACGCCTATGTTTCTTTATGGGAACAAAGATCCCGGGAACTCCGGCATCCGGAGCTGCCTTTCTCCGATTTGTATGCCGTCCGGACACTGATGGAATCCCTTCCGGCAGGGGCCGCTCTACATCTGGCCAATAGTTCCACTATACGGTATGCTCAACTCTTCCCTCTGCCGGAATCCGTAGCGGTCTATTGCAACCGGGGAACTAATGGTATTGACGGTTCTTTATCCAGTGCTACCGGTTACGCTGCCGTCAGTAAACAATTGACATTTTTGCTGATTGGTGACCTGAGTTTCTTTTATGATATGAATGGGATATGGAATAATCATGTAAATAAAAATCTCCGGATCCTGCTGAACAATAATGGCGGAGGAGAGATCTTCCATGCACTACCGGGATTAAACCGTTCCGAAGCATTAAATCCTTATATTGCCGGAGCACATACTGCCACTGCGAAAGGCTGGGCGGAATCCCTCGGCTTCCTCTATCTTTCCGCTACCAACGAAAAAGAGTTGACAGCCCATTTAAATATATTTACCAGTGACCGGGAAGAAAGACCTGTCCTGCTGGAAGTCCATACTTCCATGGAGCAAAACGCGGACATAGTAAGAAATTATTATCATCACTTAAAACAATAAATAGCTATGGCTACAATCAGAGAATGGCAAACGATCAAAGAATACGAAGATATCTTATTTGACTTCTACAATGGTATCGCACGGATCACCATTAACCGTCCCCGTTACAGAAACGCATTTACTCCTACGACTACCGGAGAAATGAGTGATGCCCTGCGCATTTGCCGGGAAGAAGCGGATATTTGTGTCGTAGTGATCACGGGAGCCGGAGACAAAGCATTTTGTTCCGGTGGAGACCAGAATGTAAAAGGAAAGGGAGGCTACATCGGGAAAGATGGTGTTCCCCGCCTGAGTGTACTCGATGTCCAGAAGCAGATCCGTTCTCTACCGAAACCGGTAGTAGCCATGGTGAACGGATATGCGATCGGCGGAGGACATGTGCTGCATGTCGTATGCGACCTCTCTATTGCTTCCGAAAATGCGATCTTCGGACAAACCGGTCCCCGTGTGGGTAGTTTTGACGCCGGTTTTGGTTCTTCCTATCTGGCACGTATCGTAGGACAGAAAAAAGCCCGGGAGATCTGGTTCCTTTGCCGTCAATATAATGCACAGGAAGCATTGGACATGGGATTAGTGAATAAGGTGGTTCCTTTGGAACAATTAGAAGATGAAGTGGTGGACTGGGCAGAAACCATGATGATGCACAGCCCGATGGCACTGCGTATGATCAAAGCCGGATTAAATGCTGAGTTAGACGGTCAGGCTGGTATTCAGGAGTTAGCCGGGGATGCAACCCTCCTATACTATCTGACAGATGAAGCCCAGGAAGGAAAACATGCGTTCTTAGAAAAACGGAAACCGGACTTCAAACAGTTCCCGAAATTCCCCTGATCCATGAAAAATTGAGAATTGAAAATTGTTAATTCTCAATTCATAAATAATAAAAAAAGGAATTTGTTTCATTCATTATCCATTTTCAATTGTCCATTTTGAATTTAAAAATAGTTCCTCACCTGCTCCGGTTCAGACAACCGGCCGGAACTTCCCGTGGCGTATATACCACCCGCAAAGTCTGGTATATTCTTTTAACCTCCCGGGAGGATCCGGACAGATGGGGAGTAGGTGAATGTGCTCCTTTACCGGATCTGAGTTGTGATCTGACAGAGAACTATGAGTCAGTCTTAACGGAGATCTGCCGGAACACAGCGGAAAGCGGACAGATCGACAGGGAAGCGCTCCGCCCTTATCCCTCTATCCTCTTTGCTTTGGAAACAGCTTTCCGGCAATATGAAAGAAATAGCTTTGCGTTGTGGGAAACTCCTTTTTCACAGGGAAAAGCAGGTATTCCAATCAATGGTCTGATCTGGATGGGGGAATATAGGGAGATGTTGAAACAGATAGAAAAAAAGATGGAGCAGGGATTTCGCTGTATTAAACTGAAGATAGGAGCGATTGATTTTGAAAAGGAATTAGCACTTCTTCGCTATATCCGTTCCCATTTTTCATCTAAAGACATCGAATTAAGGGTGGATGCCAACGGTGCCTTCTCTCCTGCGGATGCTTTGCAAAAATTAGAACAATTAGCGAATTTGGATCTTCACTCGATTGAACAGCCTATACGGGCCGGACAGTGGGAAGAAATGGTACAATTGACAGCCTGTACCCCGCTTCCTATTGCGTTGGATGAAGAACTGATCGGTTGTAATCAACTTCCGGAGAAAGAAAAACTCCTTTCATGGATCCGTCCGCAGTATATCATCCTGAAACCCTCTCTACACGGAGGTATTTCCGGAGGGGAAGAATGGATCCGGGAAGCTGAAAAACGGCAAATAGGTTGGTGGATCACTTCGGCATTGGAGTCCAACATCGGACTAAATGCAATCGCTCAGTGGTGTGCGACTTTCTCCAATCCACTCCCTCAGGGATTAGGAACAGGAGGATTGTTTACGAATAATATAGAGATGCCTTTATCCATACAAAAGGATTGTTTGTGGTATGATCCGCAAGGGACATCTCCTTCCCACTCTTTATTCACCAGCATGAATCGTATTTAATGATCAGATACATGGCAGATTGTTTTCCTTATACTCCTGACCGGAAGAAACAGCAAATATGGATAGAAGGCACATGCTATACGTCCCGGGACTTTTCTTCTGACAGTTTCCCACTTCCGGAAAAATACCGGGAGACATTCCGGGAACTGAGGGATTTTCTCAGGGAATGGTTTAATGATTCTCCCTGTTTATCCGTCCAGACCTCCGGCTCTACCGGAATACCTCAACACCTTTCCGTTCCAAAGGAACAGATGATGCAAAGTGCCCGTATGACCTGCTCTTTCCTGAATCTTCATCCGGGAGATACAGCCTTACTTTGTATGCCTTTGAAATATATCGGTGCCAAAATGATGGTAGTCCGTGCCTTGATCGCCGGATTAAACCTGATCGTACGTCCGGCATCCGGGCATCCGTTAAGTGAGATGGCGATGCCTATCGACTTTGCAGCTATGGTTCCTCTACAGGTCTATAATAGTTTACAGGTTCCCGGAGAAAAAGGACAGCTTGAAAAGATAAAGATCCTTATTATCGGAGGAAGTGCCATTGATCTTTCTTTAGAAGAAAAGCTCTCCTGCCTGCCTAACCGTATATACTCTACTTACGGGATGACAGAAACATTATCTCACATTGCACTCAGACAACTAAATGGACCGGAAAGAGATCTGGCCTACACTCCCTTTCCCTCCGTAAAAATAACCACAGATGAAGAAGGTTGCATTCAAATTGACGCACCTTCCATCAGCGGGAACGTGATACAAACCCATGATATAGGAGAGATCCTGCCGGATAACCGGTTCCTTGTGAAAGGAAGAAAAGATAATGTGATCAATAGTGGAGGCATAAAAATTCAGATCGAAACGGTGGAACGAATAGTAGCCGGCCTTCTTTCTTCCCCTTTTGCGATCACTTCTGTGCCCGATCCCAAACTGGGAGAACAGCTTGTTTTACTTACCTCAAACAAGGAGGAAGTTCATCAACTGGAAAAAGAGATAAAAAATGCATTACCGGCCTATTATTATCCCCGGCAGATCATTCAGGTTGAATCTATTCCATCCGCGGGAAACGGTAAGATCAACCGGTATGAATGCAAAGAAATTGCTCTCCGAAAATGTGGTTATAAACTATAATCCACAAGTTACAAAACCAACAAAATAATCCACAAAAGTGTTTAACATTAAACATCTTTACACGATATTTGTCAGGAAATTATAACGAAATACAAGTCATATGAAAAAGTTCTACCTACTTCTATCTGTAATTTTTGCTTTAGGAACCATTTCCTGTAATGAAACAGGAACAACTAAAAACAAAGATATGGAAGAAATTCCTGTAGATGACATTTTAGTCAACAAGGTACTGACTGCTGAAGAACAGTCTAAATTAACGCCTCAGGAGGTAATTGAGATCCTTAAAAAAGGGAATCAGGAGTTTATGGATGATGAACTCACCGTACGTAACAATACGGAAAGGGTCCGGGATGCTGCGTTAGGATAATATCCCAAAGCGGTGATCCTCTCCTGTTTAGATTCCCGCGTACCGGTGGAAGATATATTTCACAGAGGAATTGGTGACATTTTTGTGGCCCGGGTAGCCGGCAATATTGTCAATCCGGATATGTTAGGGAGTATGGAGTACGCCTGTAAGGTTTCAGGAGCCAAAGCTGTCGTCATTTTAGGACATGAGTACTGCGGTGCAATCAAATCAGCGATCGATGATGTAGAATTAGGAAATATCACCACCTTATTAGCCAAGATCAAGCCCGCAGTCGAAGGAGCAAAAGTAAACTTTAGTGGTGAAACTGCTTCATCAAACAGTAAATTCGTCGCTGCCGTGTGTGAACACAATGTGGAACTCGTGGTAGAAGAAGTACGTAAAAACAGTCCCATCCTGAAAGAGATGGAAGACAACGGCGAAATCCTAATCGTTGGGGCGATCTATCATATGCATACCGGAAAGGTGGATTTCCTTTGATATTTTAGAAAAAGCGGTTGACCTCTTTCACTTACAATAAATAATATCCGGACTTTTCTCAACAAATAAGAAAAAGTCCGGATATTGATATATTACGCAAAAAACAAACAGAACTATTGAATAACGATCTTTTCTGTCAACTGATTTAATTCATCAATTTTCAGATGAACAACATATACGCCTTTCGGTAGAGAACTCAACGAGACTCTATCCCCATTCAAATTCATTCCACCATTATTTACGACAGCACCAGACAACAAATTAATAACCTGATAAGGAGCAGTACTCTTTCCTTTCAAATCCGTTTCACCCGCAGTCCTGACTAATTCTAATGTTTTTGCAGAAGAATCATATAAAATCCGGTAGCCATTATTGAGAATGGTTACCTTTAAACTGGCCTGGTTATAGGTTTGCCCTGTGCTTGTGATAAAAGAACAATATATTTGGTAAATACCAGCAGCATAGAAGATAGCACCTGCATTAGAACCATTTCCATCATTTGCTAAAATCTGTGCATTCTTTGCATTATTTGTAGACCATTTATAAGCTCCCATTTTGGATTTATATACCAAATCTGCTGAATACAATTCAGAAATATAGTCTCCTGACCAGGAAAGATTCGTTGCTCCGGAAATACTACTGGTTCGTGGAATATAATACTGCCTTGAAGTCATATTACAAGATGCCGGTCCATATGTAGGAGCATGTCTCATTAATGGAGCAGCCCCCCCCATTTGGATTCATAATATCCAGCCACTGAAGATCGCGTAGCAGAGTGATCCCCATTATAATAAAAGATTTTATAGGCATTCGCTTCAGTCGTACTCATATATGTGTTTTCCGACCAATATTTACTTATGTTTGCCTCACCACTTCTAGTTTTTTTGATTTATCCAACATATTGTAGTTCCTCCTGCTGAAATATTCCATGCATAACTATGACAATTATAGGTTTGTGATGCATTTCCGATTAATGTGGCGGAAGGATATGCTGAGATATATTGATTATTAATAGTTGTGATTTCTGTTAGCGAAAACTCCTGTAAAGGATATCCTTCCACTGCATTATTTGCAGGTGTATAAACCGTAACAGAATTCTGTGCATGAATTATTCCTAAAACAAAAATCCATAGAATTATTAAAAAATATTTTATTTTCATACATATTAGTTTTAATGTAATAAATTTCAAATAACAATTAAATATATTGCTTAATATACTGTAAACCATATTCATAAATAGACAAGAACATTAATTCAGTTTGTTCTTTTTGGGACGGCCTTTTATCAATATAGAATGATTCCAAAAAATATCGAAGATTTTCTTTTTTCTCCACTTCTTTTATAAAAGGAGTATAGCCAGCACTCTGCATCGTCCGACCGATTAAAAACCATGAAATCTGACTTGTTGCACTTACTACACCATAATATTCTTGTCTTATAAATTCTTTCTCAAAAGCCAATTCTACAACCTCCACCTTTTCTTTATCATTTAACTGAGATAAAAAATCATATTGACAAAAAAACAATTCGAAATTCTTAGGGTGCATTACAGCCGCTCCAATAAAATCCATAGGTCTGTATCGTTCTAACAAATATTTACCAACTTCTACACGTGTCACTAACTCCTGATAAGCATTTGTCGAACCAATTACCGTGTGGAAAACCCATTCATAATTATCGTCCAATAATGGAGCCAATTCAAAAAAGAACGGATATTCCCAAATAGCCTGAATAATAGCCTGTGTAGACATATCTTTCAAAAGACTTTCCGGTATCTGAGAAGTAGTGAACATATGAGAAGTGTATTTAAAAAGACTCCACTCTTTCATTCCAGGATACAGATAATAATCAAAGGAACCTTCCGGACGAGGCATATTCATACAGTCTAACTCATCTTTTATAAGTTCTAAATATCCTTCATTCTTATAAACAAGGAATTCTTCTGCATTCGAAACGATCTTGTTTATAAATGAATCATCCAGCCGGTCAATAGCTGATGTTTCCAGAAAAGTCTTTAAAATTTGATTTCTCTCTAATTCTTCCATCAATGGTGGGAAGAAAACACCTTCCATTAATCTACCCATCAGAAAAAGCGTAGAAATTTTCTCTTTGTTTTTTCTCTCCAGAATAGTTTGTACAGCATAGATCCGTTCCGGATAAGAAAGCTGATATAACATTTCTGATTGCGAAAAAAATATTTCATACGATTTTGCCAGTAAATCTTCACCTGCTAACCGTTGCATTTTCTGATAACGTTCCAACAAATACTTACCGCCGTCCCTCCTTGTTTCCAGTTCTTTATATGAGTTTGTCTGTTTAATAATCCTGTCAAAACTTGCCTGAAAATTTCCTCCTTCTTCAGCAATATCCGTAAAAAAAGGATATTCCCAGATAGCCTGAATCACAGCCTGCGTAGACATAGATTCCAAAATAGAAAATGGGATCTGACATACCTGAAATTTTTCGTTTTCCGTTTCCAAAGACTCCCATGCTTTCATTCCCGGATAAACGGGATAATTGTAGGATCCCTCAGGACGAGGCATATTCATACAAGCTAATCTATCCCGGATTAAATCCAGATATAACTGATCTTCCTCATTTTCTTCCTTGGTACAGGAAAAGAAGAAACAGATGAACAGGCAAAAAAAGAAACAGATTCTGTGATTAGATTTCATTCTGAGATTATTTTCGATATTTCAGTAAACAACTGAGGTTCTGAATTAGCATAAGTTTTGATGAAATTCTTAATCGTTTGTTGTTGAGTAGATGATTTTCTTTGATAATCTGTTTTTTCCAGAACCTTTGCCCCCAACAAAAGAGACTTTTGTAGACCAAACAGACTATAAGCATCCCTGTTAGCTACTTTTCCCTGATATTTCTCAAGCGTAATCTTTTTCAATTTATCAAGATCCTGCTGTGATGATAAATGTTGGAAAAATTCTTCATTTGATAATAACAGTTCAACATATCCCACATGTAGAATGGTCTTATTTCCATGGAGTGATCTCGAAAGAACTGCCGGTTCTAAGGGCATTTCCTGATAGATATTCATTAATTCAATTACTCCATCCTTCCGGTTGCTTAATTCCTTCAAACCATTGAAGCTATTGATCATATAAGCAATCCCATCCCGTTCGTCATTGGAGGCTGTATATTGAAAGAACAAAGGATAGTTCATACAGGTTTCCGCCAGCGCCTTTGTGGTTAGTTTACTTAAAATATCCGTAGGGATCTGGCAGGCATCTACCATTTGCTGCCCTGTCGTAAAAGCGGCCCATTCATCCGAACCAGGTCTCACCGGATACTCATAGGGAGTATCTATTAAATATTGCGCTTTTATTCCTAAACTTATCGTTAATAGTATTAGAATTGTACTTACTCTCTTTTGCATAATTAAATTTTATTAGTTCGATTAATAATTATTCCAGTGCCATATGGAATCTTTCCTCCTTTCTTTACCCATATACATTAGTTTAACATAGAATTCACAAAAAACAAATATAAAATTTTATTTAATAAAAACAATTTAAACTTCATGTTTAGTAACAAAAACAGATCATATTATATCTTTCTTCAAACAAACTATTATTTTTAATCCAAACAAAAACTACTTTTGTAAAAGTTTACTTTATCAAAAATTTATATGCCTAAAATAAATCCGCAATTCGAGATTAAAAGTTGCGGTTTGTATTCTGTCTGGGACAGGAACTCGAAAGAATTACCTAAAATCATTAAACATACCTTAGAGATCCCGGCGGAGATTGGCGTGGAGTTTGGGTTTGTACTTTCCGTAAAAAAGGGAAAAGGGGAAACATTGGATTTCCGGATCGACCATCCTCCTTTTCCGGATGAAAGCGGGGAGATCATGCCGCCATTTGAAGGGAGCTATTTTGTGAATAGTAATGACTTCTTATTTTTTATCAGAGATACGGTCTGGGAACCGGTAGAAGATAAAAAAGGACGCTGGGTGGTTACCGTCTTCTATAAAGGAAAAACAGTCGCCACCAAAATATTTCAAATCATCTGAAAATAGAGGTAAAAACAAATAATAAATATCAAACCTCTCCTAACTGTTTTTTAAGTTTTTTCAGTCATCGTCACTTTTTTATTTGTAAACAACTTACTACCAAACAAATATCCCTTAAAAATAAAGTGACTGAGAAAGTGACTGAGATTTCCCGGTCACTTTCCCAGCACATTTGTATAGATACCCCAAAGAGGTAGTAAGCCTGTTTTACAGATCACGTATGCTTCTATTCATAACAAACTATACGCCTGATGCCGAACCAGTAGGTTAAAGGTCAGGAGGTACAGGGTTAAAGGTCCTGATGTTCAACCCTGAAGATGCCGATGTTCAACCTTAAAGGTCCTGACCTTCAACCTAAGAGGATGGTATGAAATGAATAGTAAATCATCCACTTCCGGATAAGACATGATGTGTGAAACGATAATACCAGTATAGGTTATCACTGCGAAATACCTACTTATTCAAATAACTTTTTATTTGTCCAATAACTCCAGGTTGGAAAACATTAAAAAAGGAATGGCTTTTATCTGATTAAAAAGTGACCGAAAAGGAGATATCCCAAAAGTAAAACAAGAAAATTAAAAAAGTTACGATTCATAAGTAGTTACCCCGACAGGGCTTACATGTAACTAATCCCAAGTAGAACCCAGTCATGTTCGGCAGATTTTTCGAAGGTTGATTGGCGAAGG